>ERZ842401.191-NODE-191-length-84273-cov-15.639365_pt1 | contig 84273 bp, 128 predicted proteins | sample MGYA00521270_ERZ842401 | MGnify/ENA primary metagenome ERZ842401 (study PRJEB31892, sample SAMEA3878208) | bioreactor metagenome | biome: Moose rumen | place: Sweden | collected 2011-10 | study: EMG produced TPA metagenomics assembly of the PRJEB12797 data set...
CATTTACCAAACAAGAAACGGAGGATGAAGAATGAGCGGAATTTGTGAACCGATAGCTGAAGGAATATTTGTGACAGGGGATTACGGGGCCATTGCAATTCATTTCAAGCCGGGGGAAGAATGGACATTTAAGCAGGATAAAGAGCATAAAGACCACTTGATAGCTTACCAGGATTGCAGGTTGGCCATAAGTCTTACGGTTCAGAAGTTTTATGAGATATTCAAAGTAAAGGAGAGCAAATGATGGAAAGCACGGAAAAGAAACTGCTGGAAGCGATTGAGCGGATGACGAAAGAAGAGTGGCAGCAGTTGCGGGCGGACATAAAGAATGATGATAGTATCATGGGCCTGCTTGACGTTATCGGACGGCAGAAAGGATGGGCATGAGAAGAAAATGGAAGACTTTTTAAAGTTCTTTAATGAACAGATATCCCACGGATACTATATGCATCTGGAAATCGGATACAACAAGATTGCTGACTACTGCATCCGTGTTTATCGAAAAGGCGCTGGCCCTGAAGGCGAAGATGTCGAAATGGTATGGGTACAGAATTCTGATATAGAACTGGCTTTTGCCAAGGCTCATGTCCAGCTCAAAGAGTGGATGATAAATTACAGGGGCGGTTATTGATGGAAAATCGTTTTTTGGGGGGAGAGAAGAATAATGAAATTAGAAAGCGAATTAAATCGTGAATATGCTCTTGCGTTATCGAAGCTGATATTAGATAATCCCAAAATGCGTGTAATAGCATGGATTGATTCGGAAAATATAAGTGATGATTATGGATGCTGGGCAGGTAATTTGCATAGTAAACCCTGCATCGAAACGATTGCCTACTCAGAAGCTAGAGAAATATGGGTCAGCAAGGAAAATGATGATTTTGAGGATTGTTATAACTATTATGGCGGGGATGCAGAAAACTGGTCAGACGAAGAACTGGCAGAAAAAGCTAAACAGATTCCATGGGAAGATGTTATAGCTGTCAACGTTGGTGTGGCATGAATAGTGGTGAAGTAAGCGAAGAACGATGCCGAAATGCCATCGCTAAGCTATTAGCACGTTCGGCGGGGTGGAGAATATGAATAAAAGAGCGATAATGTATTCAAGTTAGGAGCATGAATCAGATGAAATTGAAGCTTATGAGCGGGAATGGAGGCGGGGATAGCAAATGGAAGGATGTATTTTTTTCCTGATTGGCGTATTGTTGGGCTATTTATTATACAGGAGATGATGGCTATGGGGAGACTATATTGGTGGTACAAAGCCCATAACATTTGTACGCAATGCCGCAAGGAAGAAGCTGTGCCAGGAAGAACCCTTTGCCCTGAATGCGCTGAAAAAAGCCGTGCCCGTGCTGCTGAACGTAGAGCGGCAAAGCGTGATGAAATAAATAGAGAACAAAAAGAGTGGAATCGCCGGATGAAAGAGAAAGGATTGTGCCGTTGTGGCCGGCCAGCACGTCCGGGAAAAGTGCAATGATTTGTGGAATAATTTTTGCGTGAAATGGAGGAAAATATAAATGAAACTTGAGGAATGGATAATCCATTTAGAAAGTGGCTTTGAAGATTATCCGCTGGAATCAAAATCCCCAGATGAGGTTACCAGACAGGATATCAAAGATTTGATTTCTTATTTGGTGGAACTTTATCAGTGTAGAACAAAAGGGAAAATCAAATTTCGTTGGCACAGGGGCGGCTTGGCCGAATCTATGCAGACGGCAATGGCATTTGACGACGTAATGGAAATGATAAAATACATTTCTGATGGGATTGACCCTCTTTACACCGCAGTTTGTATCAAGCCTTACGATGATAATCCAGATGGGCGTATTGGTTGGAAACGCACCAACATGATAAAAGTGGCGAAATACGATCCTCTTTTCAATATTGTACATGAATCTACGCCGTGGGCATTTTGCGATGCTGTGGTCAGTGAAACTAAATGGTACTGGATTTGTCGAGGCTGGAACGAAATCAAAGAAATTCATCCACAGGAGGGCAGAAAAAATGAAAAATGAGTTTCAAAAGCAGGCTGATAGCATCAGTAAGCTTGGCGTTGCTAGTTTAGTAGGAGTGCTAACACATAAAGGTGATGGAGTGGATATCCAGTTGAGTGTTGATGGTAATATCTATGATGTGATTTGGCTGGTGGCAACGGCCATCTACAGGACGCATAAATTTACTAGCATTCCGCTAGCCGAATTAGGAAAACAACTTAATGACGCTGTAGAAGAAATTCAAGAACAAATGTGACTGTTGCAAGGCAATTGGCAGATTTTGAGAGGTTGACCTGCAGAATCGTTCGAGAATCGTTCGAAAAACGCTGCGAAGCCAGTATTTATGCGGATGGAATCGTTTGAGAGGTATTCGAACGATTCTGCGAGGTTGGCATGGATGGAAAATGAAAGTGATGGATGTGTATGTTAGTGCTGCCGATTAAGGGGAAGTGGTTTGACATGATTTTGGCCGGTGAAAAGAAAGAAGAATACCGTAACTACTCTCCATACTGGATAAAGCGCTTTTGCAATATTGGAATGTTGGAGCGAATACAGGGCGATGTCTACAAGCCCACAGATACACACAGGCTTGTAAAATTCCGCAATGGTTATTCTTTATTTTCTCGCGCCTTTGTTGCAGAGGTCGGACTTAGCATAGGTTACGGCGAACCAGCGTGGGGCGCAAAACCCAACGAAAAATATTTAATATTAACGGTTGTCAAAATCAAAAAATGCTGGGGCATACGGACATAAATACGACAATGATTTATACACAAGTAGCCCAGGAAGATGTAAAGGCTGCGCATGAAAAATATTGCGTATAAAGGAGACACCATGGAAACAAGAAAAACCTGCGTTAATTGTGGGGAGGTTATAAAAAATGAACGCGCGAGCCGTTTTTGTTGCCGAAAATGCTGGAAAGAATACTGGCGTAATCACGGCAAGGTACATAGAGAACCGTTGCCGGGTGAGCTGATAATCCGCGAATTTCATTGCCGTGAATGCGGGCGGCATGTTGCGGTGGTAGAAAAGCGTGACCAAAGGTCGGTTTTTTGTAGTCAAAAATGCGAAAAGCGTTATTGGCGTTATGTAAGCAAGTATAAAGACCACGGCCGGGGCGGCGGTAATATCGGAATGTCTGGCGGCATGAGTTTAGGCAGCCTCATACGCCGAGAAGCGATGGATTTGCGATGAGAAAACTGGAGGTGATGCAAATGAAAGCGTATGCTTTTATGTACGACGAAAACGAAGGCGTAGAAATGATTGTGTATGCCGCAAATGCCAATAAAGCCAAGACAAAAGGGGCGTGTCTTACCGATATGGAATATACTGACATTCGCATAAGGCGCGTGCCGTGGGCTGATAAGTATGGTGATTTCGATAAAATTCCGCCTAAGGCATTTATTGAGAATGGCTGGTGGATGTTCTGCTGTAAGTGCAGCGGCCATGTTGATGCAGACAGTCTTGGCGGATATAGAGAAGATGGGCAGCCGTACTGCAAGTATTGCAAGGAAAGAGAGATGGCAACATGATACTTAGGAATGCAAGGGGATAGCCATATGCCTTTAATGGCATCAGGTGGCCGACAATCGGATATTATCGGTTATAAAACTGAAAACACGATAAAGATTGTCATTAAATTGGAAAACTTAGCAGATGACGAGATGGAGGATATTATCAAAATGGCAGGGGTTGAGGTAGAATGAGCAGACAAATAATGGTACTGGCACTTTGCGCAATGGTAGGAACCGGTGCGATTATCAGCGAGAAAAATGCTCCAGGGGGGATAGGCTATGAGTGAGTGCTGTTATTACTGCAGACAATATCGTCGCATAGAAATTGAAGGACAGATGGTTGATGAAAAGACTGCTGGTGCATGCAGACTTCGTGGCATTTTAATTGGCTTGGGGCGAAGAAAACATTTGTCGCCGATGGCTTTTGGTTGTATGTATTGGAGGGGCAAAAATAAAAAGTGAAACACAGGCGGGCGGCTGAAAGTGCCGCTTTTCTCATGCAAAAATCATTGACAAGGTAAACTAAAACTTGAATAAATATGCCAATCTTTACTTCAAAGGTTCGACAATTCTTCTATATAATAGTAAAATATTGATAGAGCCGATAGCACCGTGAAGAAACAGCCAAATTTTTCAGGGCGTATCGGAGGGAAAAGTAAATGGCATTGTCGGAAAAGGACTTAAAGCAGATTTTAGACATCATCGAGAAAACTGGGCGTAAGCTTATCGGAGAAGGAAAAAAAAAAAACAAGGGATTCTATCAAGCCACTGAAAGACGTCTGCGAGCGTATCCGACTTTGAAAGCAAATATTCAGAGATACAAAGCAGATATCAAAGACATAGCACATGAGGATATGGGAAAGTCTGCGGACATTATCATGTTTCAGTCAAACAGCGGGAAATCCCCAGAGCGGGATTTGGAAGAACTGCGGGAAGAAAAGATATTTGCTTTGACCGAAAAACTTTATCGAGATTCCAAAAACGTGGAGGAAATGGATATCGCGATAAACTACGTGAAGACTGACCCGTATTATAAAATAATCACAATGACCTACTTGGAAGAAAGACAACTGGAGGATATCGCAGAGGCGTTGAACTGTGACAAGACTACGATATGGCGGAATAGAAAGAGACTGATTCGCCAGATGAGTATAGTCCTGTACGGGGCGGAAGCAATTTGACTCAGTGAAATTTACCGGTGCAAAAAAGATGCAATTTCTTTGTGAAAAAACTGTGATATAATAGACACATGGAAAAAGTGTAGCTATTTAGCGGCATGGATTTTTCGTATGCGCAGAAGCAAGGTGGTGAGTGGTGGTTGAAGGTCTACTGCGACAATGAAGACTGCGAGTACAACGAGAGCCAGTTGTGCGTGAAGCATGAAGTGTACTATGTGCGACGGCAGTGCCGGTCGTTCCGCAAGGTGTCAGCCAGGCGGGCGGCGGCGCTTATGCGTTCAGCTTATCGGTCGGGATGTCGCAAGCGGAACGGTAAGCACATCACTGCAGATATAAAGCAAGTGCGTTGACAGCGAGTTTTGGGAGGGGGTGCCGGCTGGGCTGGCATAGGTTCTTTCAGCCCCTAGAAAAGGTCGCGCGTCCCCCGGCGCCCGGAATTTATCTGCACATAAAAATTTTTTATTGCTAAGTAAGTAAACGAAAGTCTACTGACTGGAAACAATACTTATCTAACGCCCAAAAATTTGGTACGTCAAAAATTGGTCGAAAATGTTTAGCAAATCGACAGAAAGGAGGGAGCCGATGAAGGTATCAGGCGACCCGCGAAAAATAACGGTATCACAGTCGAATTTTGCCAAGGCTGTGGGGCTGACAACGGGGCGAATCAGCCAGCTCATCAAAGAAGGCGTGGTGATTCGCGACGAAAAGGACGCCAGGGGCGGTGTATTCCTGCTGCAAAGTGCAAGGAACTATGACCGGCTCAAAGGCCCTGTATCATCAGAAGATGGCGAGGATAGCCTTGATTTGATGGCTGAAAAGGCCAGACACGAGAAAGTCAAGCGTGAACTGGCCGAATTGAAGCTGGCAAAAGCAGAGGCACGGGCTTATGATGCCCGTACTGTGGAAATGGTCATGACGGAAATGCTGTCGAACCTGCGGACTCAGTTGCTGGGATTGCCGTCTAAATTGGCTCCCCAGCTCGAAGAAAAGAGCAAAGGCGAGATTTACAGCATTATGACCAAGGAAATCGAGGATAAGCTGGGAGAATTGAGCGAGTACACGCCGGAGCTGTTTACTCACGAAGAAATCGAAGAGGAGGCGGCTGCAGATGAAGACGGCGATTGATTTGTGGCGCTATGTCTCTCATAAGGGGCTGAAACCCTTGCCGAAAACGTCTGTCAGCAAGTGGGCGGATGATTATCGCATACTCTCGAACAATTCAGCTGAGCCAGGGCGGTGGAAAACGAGCCGCGCCCCGTACCAAAAAGACATCATGGATGCATTCACACAGACGGGAATCAGCCGCGTTGTAGTTATGAGCAGTTCACAGGTGGGCAAATCCGACTTGATGAACAACATCATAGGCCGTTTCGCCCATCTTGACCCCTGCACAATCATGATGATTCAGCCGACGATAGACATGGCCATAGACTTCTCAAAGAGCCGAATCGCGCCTATGCTGCGGGACACAACGGTTTTGACGAACCTGTTTTACACAGTCAAGGACAAGGACATGAAACCGGGTAAGCAGAATGACGGCAATAACACGATTTTGTCAAAAATCTTCCCTGGTGGTCGTCTGATTATGTGCGGCGCGAATTCACCTGCAGGTCTTGCATCGCGACCAGTGCGAATACTGCTGGCGGATGAGGTAGACCGTTTTCCGGATTCGGCAGGCGGCGAAGGCGACCCGGTGGATTTGGCGGCAAAACGTATGACTACGTTCTGGAATCGCGTGATGGGGCTTTTTTCCACGCCCACCAACGAGGGCGCCAGCCGCATCGAAAAGGAATACCAAGCTGGGACGCAGGAAGAATGGCAGTATGAGTGCCCAAACTGCGGAGAGTATCACACTCTGCGCTATGTTGACATGAAGTCCGATTATACGGAGTTCAAAGACGCACAAGGGCGCTTGACGGTCATCGTCAATGGTGTGGAGTGGGTATGCCCGGACTGCGGCCACGCGTTCAGCGAACGGCAGATAAAATCTGCACCGCAGAAATATACCGCGATGAATCCTGAAGCTATACAGAATGGCATCCGCTCGTTCTTTGTGAATTCGTTTTCGAGCCCGTGGCTGTCGTGGGCGGAAATTATGCGTGAGTGGTTGGAAGCCAAGGGCGACCCCACACGTGAACAGGTAGTGGTCAATACGCGCTTTGGGGAGCCGTACCGCCAGCGCGGCGCCTTTGAAGACGAAATGCAGTTTGTTCGCCGTCGCGAACAATACGGAGCCGATTTGCCGGACGGCGTTTTGATGCTGACTGCCGCAGTCGATACGCAGGACAACCGCCTCGAATACGAGATTTGCGGCTGGGGTATGGCCGAGGAGTGCTGGGGTATAGCCAAAGGTGAAATCTTGGGCACTCCGGATAAAGTCGAAACTTGGAAAGCCTTAGATGCAGTCCTTGACCGCACGTATTACTTGAAAGATGGTACAGGCTTACAGGTGGTTCGTACATTCATTGACTCCGGTGGTCATTACACTACGCAGGTTTATGCCTATTGCACGAAAAACTGGAACAAACAGCGCGTGCCGATAAAAGGACAGGCGGGGCCCGGCTTGCAGCTACTGCATAAGCTGACTCATGGCAAGAAAATAGCTATCCCGCTGCAAATGTTGGGAGTAGACGAAGGAAAACAGCAGGTTATGAACCGGCTGGCCATCACCGAACCAGGGCCGCAGTATTTCCATTTTCCGCTGGATGGAGATAAAGGCATGGAAGTGCGCGGCTATGACCAAATCTATTTCAAAGGGCTTATTTCTGAGCAGAAAAAGCGGATAAAGAAAAACGGTATAATCACTACCACATGGGAGCAGGTGCAGGGCGTAAGGAATGAACCGCTGGATTTGCGGGTATACAATATCGCCTGTATGCGTTCGATTCGTCCGGACTGGGCAAGGCTGTATGAAATGATAAACGGGCAGCCACAGCCAGAACTGGAAGCACCTGCCCAAAAGAAGACAGCAGAGCCGTTGCGGATAAAAAGAAGTACACGCCGTTCATCACGGCAGGCCAGCATCTGGTAAAAACTAAAAGCACTTTGCAGAATTGCAAGGTGCTTTTTGTATTTGTGTCCGATTTGGACACACCGAGGAAAAAGAGGTGAGAAAATGGCAAGCGCAATACAGAATGAGCGCCTGAAAATGTATCTGGAGGCGGAGCGGGCGGTTTTGACTGGGCAGTCTTATACAATCGGCAATATGACGCTGACACGGGCGAATCTGTCCACCATCCGGGCGACGATTGATAGTCTGATAGCGGGCGGCGCTGTTCTTGATGATAGTCAGCCTGTGGGACAGGGGATGAGTAAGCGCGTAGTATTCGTAGATGGGAGTTGAGAAAGTGAGCCGTAAAAAGCGGAAAATCAAGAGCAGGGAGCGCCCTGAAATCAAAAATACCGGCTATTCCGAAGGTGGCGCGTCGCACAAGTCCAACATTCTGAAAAGCTGGAACCCGGTCAAATCTTCCTCAAAGTCAGATATTGACTGGAATGCGGAAACCTTACGAAACAGGGCCGCAGATTTGGCTATTAACACGCCTATCGGTGCAGCGGCATTGAACACCAGTGTTACTCATGCAGTAGGTACGGGGCTGACGTTGTTTCCCCGTCCAAAGTTCAGCGAGCTGGGCATAAGTGTGGAAGAATCGCGGCGGTGGATTAAGAAGACGCGGGCTGAATTCGAACTGTGGGCAGAATCAAAGCATTGCGACATATATCGCCGTAATAACTTCTATGACCTGCAGCATATTGCCTATTTGTCATACATGACCGATGGTGATGCCTTTGCCGTGTTTCGGCGCAAATTGCCGGATGTTGCAAATCCGTATTCCTTGCGTATCCAGCTTTTGGAAGCAAACAGGGTAAGTAATCCCCTAAGTGGTGGCTTTACCACGGTATCACAGGTGGAGATGAACGCCCCTACCAAGGGAAACCGCATTGTGTCAGGTGTAGAAGTGGACAAAACCGGGGCTATTGTGGCTTACTGGGTATCCAATAAAGTGCCTTATGACCGGGTGGATTTGACAGGCGTCACCGAATGGCAGCGAGTAAAAGCCTATGGCGACCATACCGGTCTGCCGAATATCCTGCAAATATGCCATGATATACGCGCCGACCAGTACAGGGGCGTGCCATATTTGGCACCTGTTTTGGAAACCTTGAAGCAGACAAGCCGATATACCACAGCAGAACTGGCCAGCGCCATCGTCAAAACGTTCTTCGCTTTGTTCTTTACTAGCTCAGCGGCGGGTGGCGACTTAAATTCCATGATGGGGGCTGGCTCTTTTCAAGGAGATCCCAATGAGCCGGTGGTAAATGTAAATGAATACGCATTAGGCCCAGGGACACTCAATGCCCTGCCGCAAGGGGTGGATGTCAAGGCTATGGATGCCAGCAATGCACAGAGCACCTTTGGGATATTTGTGCAGGAATTGGTGAAACAGGCCGGGGCGGCGTTAGGCCAGCCCTATGAAGTGCTGATGAAACACTTTACATCTAGTTATTCAGCCAGCCGTGCAGCCCTTCTGCAAGCCTGGGATGAATATAAACAACGGCGGATATGGTTTGCCCGTGATTTTTGCCAGCCTGTATATGAAGTATGGTTAGCTGAGGCAGTGGCTTTAGGCCGTGTGGAATGCCCCGGCTTTTTTGATGACCCGGCTATTCGGAAAGCATGGTGTAATGCGGAATGGTTCGGGCCCTCAATGAGCATACTTGACCCCGTAAAAGATGTGAATGGTTCAATACTCCGTGTACAATCCGGACTTAGCACCGGCGAACGTGAAGCGGCAGAAATGACCGGCAGCGATTACGAGGAAAATATGCAGCAGATTGCCTATGAACGGGAATTGCGGGAAAGTCTGGGACTACCAGAGTTGACCGCCAAGAGGGAAGGGGGTGAACGAAATGAGCAAAAATCAAAAAACGACAACGACACCGACAATGACGACGAAGTTTTGGAAGGTGACGAACAAAGCCGAGGAAGAAACCGCCGAACTCCTGATTTATGGGGAAATCGTGTCTGAACAGTGGTTTGATGAAGATACTGCACCGAAGCAGTTTGCAGATGCGTTGGCGGCTTTGGGGGGCAAGCCCTTAACCTTGCGGATAAACAGTCCGGGCGGTGATGTATTCGCGGCGCAGGCCATTTATAACCAGCTCCGTGATTATCCCGGTATGGTGACGGCTAAGATTGACGGTCTTAGTGCCAGTGCGGCAACCATCATCACCTGTGCAGGGGACAAAGTTATCATGCCGGAAAATGCCCTGTTCATGATTCATAATCCCCTGACAATTGCTGTAGGCAATGCCGAAGATATGCGCAAGACAGCAGACACTTTGGACACTGTTCGAGAAAGTATTGTGAATGTCTACTTGAAGCGCGTAGGCGGCAAGACCGGGGCAGATGATATCAAATCCATGATGGATGCAGAATCGTGGCTTACAGCGCAGGAAGCGTTGGACTACGGCTTTGTAGATGTCATTGACCAAGAAACGCCTATCGAAGACAACATAAGCGGCAATATGCTGATTATGAATAGCGTGTCGTGTGATTTAGCGAAGTTCAAACATGGCGAGAAAGTGAAGGAGATTCTGAATCGGCGTCAGACACCGACAAATCATACCACTGCAAAGCCTAAAGGAGGAAGAAAGACTATGGAAAATCAGGAAACCGCATCCCTTTTACAGAAAATTGCTGACAAGTTAGGGATTACCGAAAAAGCAGCAGAACCGGTGGCAAATCAGTCCATCGAGGATGCTGTGAAAGCAGAACGCAGCCGCATCTGTAATCTGGAAGCTATGCTGACCGGTGATAAGGTCGTTGATGGCATTATCAACACAGCAAAAGCAAACGGGCAGACGGCTGATGAAATCAAGCCCTACATTGATGCTGTTGCTGAGGCTCGCAAAGAAGAACCGAAGGATAACGCTGTGACGGCTATCAAGAACATCATCCAGGACAATATGCAGTCCGGAGCCGAGGGCGTGACGGCTGGTGCTCCGACACCTGACCAGAAGCAGGCTGCTATTGACGAAATCGTAAACATTGCCAATGGCAAATAAAAGGGAGGGCAAAGATTATGGCTTATCATGAAACCATGGCTGGCGTAACCTATGATGAACTTTTCGCCGGCCCCGAAGTCAAAGTTATGACCAAGAATGTAACGTTCAAGAGTGGCACCAAGGTAGAACGCGGGGCCCTCTTGAGTATCGATGCAGGAACGGGCAAGATTATTGCCACTCCTGCGGCAGCTGGTGATACTCCGGCAGGTGTAGCCGTCTACATTGCCAAGGAAGCTGTGGACGCAAGCACGGCTGACAAGGTAGGCACGGTTTACACGGCAGGCTATTTCAACCGCGAAAAGCTGATTGCAGCAACGGGCGATAATGCGACGGCGCACGAAGAAGAATTGCGCGGCGTTGGTATTCTCTTGTCCAGCTTGAAGTAAAGAAGGAGGCTAAAGATTATGGCTATTGAACTGAAAGACACGGTATCTCTTATGCAAGCTATGGAGCGTTTCAAGGCTCCGGCTACCACGCTGGTAGATACCTTTTTTCCGATTATCCCTACACCCGCCGTAACCTCTAAGATTATGGTGGAATACCGCAAAGGGAACCGTCGCCTGGCACCGTTTGTTATTGATGGCGAAGTTCACGGCGTAAATATCAGCCGTGAAGGCTCAAACATCAATATCTACGAGCCGCCTATGGTAGCACCTCGCCGCACGGTAAACCCTGCCGATATTGAACGGCGCGGCTTTGGTGAGGGAATCTACACCAGTAAGACGGCTGCACAGCGGGCGTCGGAAATTCAGGCGGCTGACCTGAAGGAACTGCAGGCCATGATTCTGAACCGCAAAAATCAGATGGCGTCAGAAATCCTCACGACTGGCAGCTACACCATCAAAGGGTATGCTGATGACGGTGTTACGGAGAAGCAGGCCACGATTACGTTTGACTGGAATCAGAGCATTACGCCGGATACCGATTGGGACCAGGCAGGCGCGACGATTTATAGCGACATCAAGAATGCCTCTGAAATCATTCAGGAAAACGCAGGTATAGTTCCTACGGTGATGATTTGTGGCAAGAATATCGCCGATTACCTCATGAACAATACGGAAATCATGAAGTGGCTGGCTATTCCGAACAACAATAACCTGTCTCTTATGAGCATTCAGCCCCGTATCGTATCCCCACAGGTTATGCGTATCGGCGTTATCAATAGCCTGAATCTGGAAGTATATTCCTACATGGAAACCTACACCAACGATGCAGGGCAGGTAGTTCCTTTCCTGGGCGATGATGATGTGATTATCGGTATTCCGGGGCGTGGCCGCCAGCTCCATGGTGCTGTAAATCTCATTGATGATGCAGAAAACGGCTTTGAAACTTATTCGGGCCTGTATGTGCCCAAATATACAGCATCCAAGGCCAGCAACACCATGAGCCTGACGGTTTACAGCCGTTTCCTGCTGGCTCCGGAATTTGTCGATGACTGGGCTTATATTAAGACGAAAGCGTGATGACCATGAAGATTTTGATTACCAAAGGCATGATTTGCTATCAGAAAAAGTTGTTCAAAGCTAATCAGATTGCAGATGTGGATAAAGCGGCGGCACGCCGCTTTATTCGTTTGGGCGTCGCTGATTACGTGAAAGAACTGGCAGCAGAACCGGAACCGCCTGTGCAGGATGAGCCGAAACAGCCGCCTGACGAAGTCCAGGACGCAGGGGAAGATACAGAAGATGCAGGGGCGGATGATGAACCCGTGGCTGATTTACCGACTGTTGACCCTGCCGCTGTGGTGACGAAGGAAACAACGAAAAACGGTGGAAAGAAGGGCAAAAAATGAGCGCCTTCAGGGATATGCTGGCAGCCGATATGGACAAGGTGTTCCTCAATGCTGATGAGTTCGCGAGTGAACACGAATTAAACGGCCAGACAGTCCTTTGTGTGGTGCAAAGTCCTACGGAGCAGGAAAAGTTCTTGCAGGGCTTGGCTTATCGTGGCTTTGAAGGTGTACACGGTAAGACCACTATAGTCCATGTAAAAAAGGAGACAGTGGGAGAATTCCCTGCTGAAGGTGAGGTAATCACCTTTGACGGGGAACCCATGCTTGTAGATTCCTGCGTGGACAATATGGGAATGCTTAGCCTCACATTGCAGTTTAATCATGCGTAAGGTGGTGACTTTATGGCTCTTGAAATAGAATTGAACGCTGATGATGCGCTGATTAAGGTGCTTAATTCCCTTGATAGTCGTAATATGTACGCTGCTATTACAGCATCGGCCAAGCGGGCGGCTACACATGCCCGCAAAGTAGGCACAAAGGAAATAAGGCAGATTTATGCTGTCAAATCCGGTACTTTGAAAGGCAGGGCCAAAATAAAAAAAGTCAGTGATGGTGCAGTAATGGAAGTGAAGGGCGGCAGTGAGCCGATTAAATCCTATAGCGCAGTGTCTAAGAGAAAAGGCATCTTTGTGGCGGTAAAGAAAGGGAAAAAGACTTTAGTCCCCCGGTCTTTTATGCTGAATAATCGCTTTGTGGCGAGAGAATCAAGCAGCCGCCTGCCTTTTCGGGATTTATACGGCCCGGCTGTTCCTCAGCTGTTCGGCAATCCTGCCGTGCTGAATAAGATGCAGGAGGCTGGAGCGGAAATGTTTGAAAACCGTTTGGCGCATGAAGTAATGAGGCGATTGAAATGACACCTTTAGATTGTGCTCGCACGATAACAAAATTCCTACAAAAAGCCTGTCAGGATTACGACGAAGTGACCACAATAAGCGGTGGTGAAGTAGCCAAAGAACCTGTACAGGTACATACGGGATTTCTGCCAAAATGCAATTCGGCAGCTGCCATGCGCAAACAATGCCCTGCGCTGGTGGTAAGGCCGGTTAATGTTGTGGATGAAGCAGATGAATCCACTGTGGGAATCAATATCTGGATTACCGTGTATGACGACGACAAGAAATATGGCGGAGATACGCTCTATCACTTGATGGAGTTTATTCGTATGCGCTTACTGTCAGAAAATCCCATAGGAAATGCTTTCATAACGCCGGGGATGAAAGCGACTGTCCCCGATGAACAGCCCTTTCCGCAATGGCTGGCAGTTGTGGAACTGGATGTGTATATTCAGCAGCCGAAAAAATACAGGCCGGAATTGATTATTGGAAGCAGGTGATTGTAATATGGCAAAAGCTAAAAAGAAAGTGGAAACAGGAAAAGAAAAAACGCCAGTGGTCTATATTGGCCCCGGCTTCAAAGATTCGCTGTTATCCACGTATATGGTGTTTGCGGATGGCATTCCGGCAGAGTTTCAGCAGGACCCTGTCTTAAAACATCTGTTTGTTCCTCCGGAGGACTTGAACAGGGCACGCGCAGAAGTGGCGCGGCAAGGTTCGAGCCTCCATATTTTTTACCATGAAGCATTGAAACAGCATGCGAAAGGAGCGAAAAAATAATGGCGTTTTTTCATGGAGTAAAGGCAAGTGAAGTACCCATTTCCGTCATTGCCCCTGTGGCAACTACGGCAGGTCTGCCGGTAGTATTCGGTACGGCCCCGGTACATCTTACGGATGACCCGAAAGCCTATGTTAATAAGCCTGTTATCTGTTACAGCTGGGGTGAGGCGGTAGCGGCTTTGGGCTATAGTGATGATTGGGATAAATATCCCCTGTGCGAAGCAATGTACAGCCAGTTCCAGCTGTACGCTGTAAAGCCGATTATCTTTGTCAATGTACTTAATCCCGCTGTACACAAAGCCAGTGTAGTTAATGTCGAGAAACAGTTGGCAGCAGATAAAACGGCAACGCTTACGGAGCCGGTGCTTTTGAACACGTTGAAAGTCAAGGCTACGGCAGAAGCTGCAAGCGAGGCGGTACTCAATACTGACTACACGGCAGCCTATGATGAAGACGGCAAACTGGTAATCACGGTATTGCCGGACGGCGATTTGGCCAGCAATACATCCATTGTGCTGAATTACGACAAGGTAGACCCGGAGGCAGTAACGGCTAATCATGTTATTGGCGGCGTAGATACCGAGGGGAATAATACCGGTCTGGAGCTCATCAATGATATTTACACGCTCTTTGGCATGGTACCTGGCATTGTGGCAGCGCCGGGATGGAGTGAAAATCCCACGGTGGCAGCGGTGATGAAAGCCAAGTGTCTGAATATCAGTGACCTTTTCCGTTGCATCTGTCTGACGGATATTGATACGGCGGTTGTAAGGAAATATGCGGATGTAAACGCGTGGAAGAATAAAAACAACTACACCGGCGCAAATCAGCCGGTGGGCTGGCCGTGCGTCAAGCAGGGCGACATGATTTTCCACATGTCTACCCATATCATGGGTATCATGGGGGTTACGGATGCCGCCAATGATGATGTACCTTATCAGTCGCCGTCCAATCAGTCCTTACAGGCTACGGGGCTGTGTCTGAAAGATGGTACGGAAGTTACGCTCTCTCTGATACAGGCAAATTTGCTTAACAGTCAGGGCGTAATCACAGGACTCAACTTCTCCGGCGGCTGGAAACTGTGGGGCAACTATACAGGCGTTTATCCGTCTAATACGGATGTGAAAGACTGCTTCGTCTGCGTCCGCCGTATGTTCGACTGGCAGTATCAGACATTCATTCTGACCTATTGGCAGAAAGTAGACCAGCCGCTTACGCCGCGCCTGATTAAGACCATCGTAGACAGTGAGCAGATTCGCCTTAATGGCCTTGTGTCCCGTGGTTTCCTGCTGGGGGCTGATGTCAAGTTCCTCGAAGAGGAAAATCCGCAGACAGACCTGCTTCAGGGGATTATCCGTATTCATAGCTACATCACGCCGCCTGTACCTGCACAGGAGATTGACTGCATCTTTGAATATGACGTAAACAATTTCAAGAAGCTTTTCAGCTAATCAAGGAGGTTTAGAAAATGCCGGTAAATAAAGTGCCTGAAGCTATCAATGATATGCGGGCTTACATTAATGGCAGTAATGATGATATGGTGGGAGTCAAGGAACTTGAACTCCCTGATTTTGCCTCACTGACTGCTGAGGTGACGGGGATTGGACTGGCTGGCAAGGTAGATGCTCCTATCGAGGGACATTTTGACAGCATGGAATCCAAACTGACATGGCAGCTTCCCACCAAGACAGCTACAAAGCTTATTGGCGGGAAAACGGTCAGTCTGGAACTTTACGCGGATAAACAGTATTTTGACAGCGGTGCGGATGATTATGTGCATGAACAGTATCGCGTGGCCATGCGTGGCCGTGTCAAGAGCCATAACCCCGGGACAGTAAAGGCCGGGGAAGCAACGGACAGCGAAACCACGGTTGAGGTGCATTACATCAAAATCGAGATTGGCGGCGAGACTGTGTGTGAAGTGGACAAGTACGGCTACAAGTGTGTGATTGACAGCGTTGATTTGCTGGAAGTTGTGCGCAAAAACATTGGTATGTAATGGAGGTATAGAAAATGGCTGACGAAAAAGAAACAAAAGCAGAAGTGGTAAAGGCTGAGCTGATTGATGATAAAAATGTGCTGAAATTGTCAAAGCCTATGTCCAATGGCGTAGACACGCTGATTTTCGACTTTGACAAAATCAATGGCTATGCCTTGCTGAAGTGTGAGAAAAGGGCAAAAAAAGAAGACCCGGCAATCAATTACCTGCCCTTTTCGCAGGTATATCAGGCATTTGTTGCGGCTTACGCGACAGGTGTGAAGTTTGATGATATCCTGACACTTAGCGGTGGCGATTTCATCAATGCTACCACGAGGGCGCAGGCTTTTTTAATGAATGTGGGCAAATAAGCGAAATTCGGCTGTCTGCCCTCAGGATGGCCAAGTATACAAAGACCCCGATAGACTTTTTCTTAAATCTGCCTATCGGGGAATTTTATACCTGGGTGGAAAACGTCAATAAAGAAATAAAAAGAGAAAATGATGCACTGAAAAAAGCACAAAAAAAATAAGTGCCTTTTTCAGACACTTAAAGAATCTATGCATTTTTATGAGATACGCTGTTTGCTTCGGTCAATGCCTGCCTGGATAGTGATTGAGCTGTTTTTATGTCGGCTATTTCACACCAAGGAGCATTGGCACAATTTGGGCAGTCCAAATAGTGAGGGTGTTCCGCTATCCCCTGTTTGCAGGCGGTATACGGATTATCACTGCTGATTATTGATTGTCGGAAAAAAGTTAATGGCATATTTATCACCATCCTTTTTCTTTTATTATACCATGAAAGGAGATGAGCGAAAAGTGGCAGGAAAAATAATGGAACTGGCCTTGTCGATAAAAGGCAAGCTGGATTCCACTTATACGGCGGCTATGCGCGAAACCGCTGAAAAAGCCAGCCAACTGCAGAAAAAACTGGGTGACATGTCCAAAGCATCCAAAATGTTACAGGGAGCAGAGGGGAGTCTTACTCAGCAGACAAAAAGCCTGATGCAGACATTGGGGGAGCAAAAAGAACTGGCAAAAACCATGGAGCGGTTTAAGGAACTGAAACTGGCAAGCGCAACCACAGGAAATGCTTTTGCCCAGGCTAAGGCCAAAACCGCACAGATGGCGGCAGAATTTCGTCAATCACAGGCGGCTACTGCCCAGCTAAAAGCTCGATTGGATGAAGCCAGCAGAGCGGCGCAAGCTATGAAAGGCTCTGTTTCTGCAGAAGCATACAGGGCAGCACGGCAGGAAGTAAAAAATCTTGCTAATGCTTACAAAGAAAGTCAGGTTGCAACAAAGGAGGCTGAACAGGCTTTTAGAGCATCCAGACAAAATGCAGCAGGCTTAAAAGCAACGCTGGCCAGTCAAAGAAGTGAATTACAAAGCTTACGTGGAGCCTTGCAGGCCGGGAAAATTTCCACATTGGATTATGCGCGTAGTTATACTGAATTACAGGCCCGTATCCGGGAAACCAATAAAGCATTAAGTGAAAACGCCAATAAAATCCAACAGGCATCACAAAAACAGCAGGCCGGAGCCAAGAGAGACAATGCGCAGTCAAATCTCTTTGCAGCAAGTGGAAATTTTTATGCCGGAATGGATTCGGCCAAATCTATTATGTCACCTTTTGCCGGAGCAATAGAGACAGCGGCAGAATTTGAAAAAGCAATGTCCAAGGTAAGGGCAATAACCCGTGCTGGTGATGATGACTTTGCGGCTTTGACAGCTGAGGCACGAAGATTGGGGGAAACGACACAGTTCAGCTCTAAACAGGCAGCAGAGGCCATGTCGTATCTAGGCATGGCAGGCTGGAATGCAAACCAGATTATAGCAGGTATGCCCGGCCTTTTGGCACTTGCGGCAGCGGGCGGCACAGATTTGGCGAGAACAGCCGATATTGTATCGGATAACTTAACTGCGTTTGGTTTATCTGCAGATAAGGCTGCACACATGGCTGATGTGTTTGCTGTGACCGCAACCCGTACAAATACCAATGTAGAAATGATTGGCGAAACGATGAAATATGCTGCACCGGTAGCAAGAGCTTTCGGTGCAAGCATGGAAGAAACCGCAGCCTTGACCGGCGTTATGGCCAATGCCGGTGTAAAGGCAAGCCAGGCAGGTACATCTTTGCGGGCAGGATTTTTGAGACTGGCAGGCCCACCCAAAAAATCACAAAAGGCTATGGAAGAGCTGGGAATCAGTTTATCCGAAGCTACGGCACAACAGCAGGAAGCACAGGCGGCGTTACAATTGCTGGGGATAAACATGGATGATTTCAGCGGCAGTCCTGCGCATAAAATGGCCGCTGTTCTGGGAGAACTTAGGACAAAGACTGAGGGCTTGAGTGGTGAACAAAAGCTGGCTACTATGCAGGCTATTTTCGGCACAGAAGCAGCCACGGGCTGGCTGGACGTTTTGGAAGCAGGGCCGGAGGTATTCAATGACCTGGTAGCACAAATGGAAAATTGTGACGGCGAAGCGGAAAAAATGGCGGCGGTGATGATGGATAATGCACAGGGCGCAATGACACAATTTCAGTCAGCAAGCGAAGGCGCAGCTATTGCCATAGGCACAACCTTCCTGCCGCACATCACAGAACTTTTGAACCAAGGCGCTGGTATGGCTAAAGAAGTAGCAGATTGGGCAAAAGAGCATCAAGACCTTGTCATGTATTTGGGGTTGGCCGCTGCAGGCATCGCTGGTCTGATTGTGGCGGCAACCGGTATAGCTGTAATTACGGCGGCAGTATCGTTTGTTGTGGCACAATTTCAGCTGCTGAACACCACGCTGGGGATTGTCAGCAAGGCGCAGGCGGTATTTAATGCCATAGCGGCAATGAATCCCTATGTACTGATAGCGATAGCAGTGATTGCCCTTGTAGGGGCTTTGATTTACCTATGGAATACCAATGAGGCTTTCAGAGACGCGGTAGTTAATACATGGGAATGGCTGAAAAACAGCGCCATCAACATATTCAACTCTATAGGCCAGTTCCTTGCTGGCGTATGGGCAGGAATAAAGAATGGTGCTGTAGCTACATGGGAATGGCTGAAAAACAGCGCCATCAACATATTCAACTCTATAGGCCAGTTCCTTGCTGGCGTATGGGCAGGAATAAAGAATGGTGCTGTAGCGGCCTTTAATGCTGTAGTTGATTTTGTAAAAGGACTGCCGTCAAAATTCATATTTGTCCTTGGGGTAATAGCAGGGGTAATGTTTGGTTTGCCACCCCTTGCGCTTTTTGTGGTGAGGAAATTTGGCATGAAAATTATGGAACTGCCGGGGATTATTTTGAATATGGTGGTGGCGGCAGGCACGTTTTTAGCTGGATTGCCCGGGAAAATCATAGATGCCGGAGTAAATTTCATAATAGCGGCAGTGGCATGGCTAACAGAAACTTACAATACGGTGGTGCAGTGGATAAGCCAAACGGTAAATGCCGCATATAATTGGTTATTGCAATTACCGGCAAAATGTGCTGAAGCTGGAGCAAATTTTGTAGCTGCAGCTCGACAGTGGGCGGCTGATGCTTACAATGCAATCGTTGGGAAAATACGGGGAATACCGGGAGCTATATCTGATGCCATAAGCGGGGCTTGGAGCAATATAAAATCCACATTCTCGGCAGGATTCTCTGTTGGCTTAAATATAGCCAAGAATGCTGAAGGAGGCATCTATGGCAAGGGGGCGTTCCTCACAACGTTTGCCGAAAAATCTCCTGAAGCGGCCATACCCCTAGACGGTTCGCGCCGCGCCTTGTCGTTGTGGCAGCAGGCAGGGCAAATGCTGGGCGTAATGCCAACGGGCGTGTCCAATTTGGACACGTCGGGCAACATGCCCATACCTAAGCCGGTTGCGCGTCCGGTGGCCATGGAACCGCCCAGCACCAGACAGGAAATTAAGCTGGAGTTTAGTCCGACCATCAATATCACAGGCGGCAATGCGGCTGATGTTGGCGAGATAGTCAAGCAGGCACTAAGAGAACAGGCAAAGGAATTTGAAGCCCGTTTCAGCTCTATGCTGGCAAGGGCGCAAGCAAACGAAAAGAGGCTTAGCATGGTATGAGTAAAACCTATACAACTATTCAGGGGGATATGTGGGACTTGATAGCTTATAAGGTCTATGGCAACGAAATCTACATGAAGGAATTGCTGGAAGCTAATGAGCAGTATAAAAACATGTCCATATTCCCCTCTGGCGTGGTGCTGACCTGTCCCGAGGTCAAACCTAAGGGGATGAGCCTGGCACCGCCGTGGAAGGGGTGAGAAAATGTCTTTTATGGCAGATACAATGAATACTTGGACGGCTAACCTGTCATCCGGCGGGCAATTATCGCGTCGGGAGTGGTGTGCTGTCAAGTACACGCCGAAAGGCAGCACAGAGGAAAAGGATATATCCGAGGACTTGGCAAAATTTTTGTTGTCTGTTGATTATAACGACAACATAACGGAGCAGGTAGATGATATAACGCTGACACTGGAAGATAGAGCCCAGCTATGGCTGGACAATTGGTTCCCAGAAGTCGGCTCAAAGCTGGATGCAACCATCTATACGCTGAATAAGGAGAGTTTGGCGGAAGGGCAGAAAGAGTACCATGTAGGTGCTTTCGAAATTGATGAAATTGAAATGAACATGCCGCCATCAACAGTGCAGATTAAGGCCGTGTCGGTTATTTCGGACAGTACCCTGCGTGGGGTGAAGAAAAACCGAACATGGGAAAAAATATCAATCTGGAAATGCGCTGATGATATTGCGAAAGAGAATGGCATTGCATGTGAATGGTATTGCCGGGATAACCCAAACCTTGACCATGTGGAACAATCCGATGAGTCGGATTTAGAGTTTCTGAGGAAAGTGACCAAGGATGCAGGTTTTTGCCTGAAAGTTACGCCGGAAAAAATCATCATCATCGACGAGGAAAAACAGGAAGAAGGCGAAGCTAAGATAGTCTTTATTCGTCCGGGAACGGATGAGGCACAGACACCTGAAGAAAATACAAATAGTGAAAATGAAAAAATGACTGTGAGCCGTTTCCTGAACTATAGGCTGACAGCCAAGACTCGTGATATTTACAAAGCCTGCCACGTGAAGTACAAAAAGGGCAAAGAAAAAAAGGTCATTGAGGCCACCTTTACAGCGCCGAATAAGAAAGACGGGAAAACCCTTGAAGTAAATGAGCAGGTAGAAAATGTGGCTGAGGCGGAAAGGCTGGCCAGAAAGAAATTACGGGAGCAGAACAAGGATGAAGTGACCGCTAGTTTTTCTCTCTATGGTGATTTCAATTTTGCGGCGGGGGTGCTGGTGGAGCTAAAGAATTTTGGTAAATTCGACGGCAAATATATCATCACCAAGGCAAGCCATAAATTAGGCGGGGGATATACTTCCAGTTTGGATTTAAGGCGGTGTTTGGATGGATATTGACAGAAAAACCAAAACAGCCTTGGAAAACCTTATATATACCGGTGTTGTCTGCGAGCAAAATGCGGCGGCTGGTACGGTAAAGGTGACCAGAGAGGATAAGGGCGATAAAGTAACAGGTGAATTGTTTGTGCTTCAGCGTGGCACGAAAGCAACGAAAGACTTTTGGCTGCCTGCTGTGGGGGAGGCCGTTCTTTGCCTGCAGCTCCCGAACTTTTCCGGGAAAGGCACAGGAGAGGGATTTGTTTTAGGCGCTTATTACAGTACAGTGGATGCACCAGTGGAAAGTTCCACGGCGGCTCGTAGTGTCCATTTTGCTGACGGCAGTTACGTTAAGTCGGACGGCGGTGGCAATATGGAAATTCACGCAGCAGGCAAACTAACCATTACAGGGGCAACGGTGCATATTAACTAAGGGGGGAGCTTATGCCAGCAGCGACAAGACAGGGGGATAACGATACCGGACATGATGCCTGCCCACCGAGAGGGCTATCTGGTCACAGCCCGGATGTACTCATCAATGGAAAAGGGGCGGGGCGCGTAGGCGATAATTATCCTCCGCATAGCTGCCCTGCGCATCCGCCGCATGGCGGTGTAATTGATGGCGGCAGCAGTACCGTATTCATCAATGGGAAACCTGCCGGGCGGATAGATGACCCAGTAAGTTGCGGCGGCAGTGTGGCAGAGGGCAGCCCTAATGTGTTTATAGGAGGGTAAAGCTAATGTATATAGGCTATATGGGCAGCGTGACATTCGTGGTATCGTCACACTACATGCTGACACCTTCCAAGTTTCAGCAAGGGACAGAAGCAAGGTGGCAAGACCATGATGTGATTTTTCATAAGCCCGTCAGTGAATTTTTGGGGCCAGAGCTGAAATCGGTATCTTTTGAGATTATCCTGTCAGCTCAGCATGGTATTACCCCGGAAAAGGAAATCAAAACCTTGATGGCGATGTGTGAAAATGGCGAGGTTTTTCCGCTGATTATCGGCGGAAAGCCTGTAAGCTCAAATTATTGGCGGTTGGAATCTGTGAGTGTGGGAGATACCTATTACACGGCTACGGGTAAAATGACCCATGCAGTTGTCAGCGTAAGCCTAAAAGAATACGATGACAGCAACTATAAAGAAGAACAAAACAAACGGGACTTGTACGGGGCAGTTGGAAACGCCCTGGCAAGTCTTTTTTGATGGAGGTGGTAATTTATGGCCTATTTGGTGACGGCTAATCAAAAGCCTGAAATAGACTTTGCCCCTGCATCCACGGTGGCAGAGGTGCTGCAAAATGTGCAAACCATTCTGACCACAATAAAAGGCGAGGTTCCTCTTGATAGAGGTTTTGGCATATCCGGGGAAGTGGTGGATATGCCGATGCCCAAAGCTCAGGCTGTATGGAGTAACGAGATTTTTAATCAAGTGAAAAAGTATGAACCCCGGGCGAAGATTGAGAGCATAACCTTTGATGGAGAATTAACGGGCAAGCTAATCCCGACGGTGGAGGTGAGTATAAGTGAAACTAGCTGATTTACCTGATATTGATTTTGTAAATGTCAACGCGGATGAAGTAGAAGCGGCGCTGTTTGAAAGCTACACCAACATCACGGGGCGCACATTGGCCAAAGCTGACCCCATACGCCTGTTCATTCTATTCATAGCGGACGTGATAGTTCAAATCAAAAACAACACCAACTACACCGGGAAAATTAACCTGCTCAAATATGCGACAGGGGATTATTTGGATAACCTGGCGGCGTTGTTGGGGGTGACGCGCATTGAGGCAAAACCTGCCACCACCACCATACAGGTGGATTTATCGGCGGCCCGTGAGATTGAGACCATCATCCCAGCGGGCACCCGTATCAGTGCGGGCGGTGATTTGTATTTTGCCACAGATGAAGCTTTGACCATAACGGCCGGGGAGACTACGGGCACGGTAGGGGCTACCTGTGTAGTTACTGGCACGGCTGGCAACGATTTTCAAGCAGGGGAAATAGCGACCATTGTTGATCCGGTGGCATTCGTGGCAACAATGGTCAATACCACCAAAAGCGAAGGCGGCAGTGAACTGGAGACAGATGATGCCCTCAGGCAGCGTGTTTTTGAAGCGCCTGAGGGCTTTTCATGTGCAGGCCCTGCCGGGGCATATGCTTTCTTTACCAAGTCGCTGAATAGCTCCATCGTTGATGTGGCGGTGAGTTCCCCCGAGCCTGGTGTGGTGCAGGTGGTGCCGTTGCTCACGGCGGGCGGAATCCCTGGTGAGGAATTTCTGCAGGAAGTGGAAGATGCATTGTCAGCGGATAATGTAAGGCCGTTGACTGACAATGTGACGGTGGTAGCGCCGACTGTCGTTGATTATGACATTACAGCCACCTATTACATTGAGAATGGCATGGATGCCACCACAGTGCAGAACAATGTCAATGCTGCCATAAGTAATTTTACAGAGTGGGAGCAGTCCAAATTAGGGCGTGACATTGTGCCGTCAAGGCTAATTCAGTACATTATGGCGGTTAATGGCGTCAAGCGCGTGGAGGTGACAAGCCCGGTATATGCAGCACTTGATGATGGCGAAGTGGCAAAGGTAGATAACATTTCAGTGACCATGGGAGGCGGCGAAGATGAATAGGCAAGATTATTGCATAGCTGACCGGCTGCCGGAATCACTAAACCGCGACAACCTTGCTGAAGTAGCTCAGGTTATTGATGAAAAGCTCCATGAGCTGGATGCCTTGAATGAGCTGATATGTATCTACCCGCGAATAGATGAGTTGTCAAGCAACCTCATTGATGCCCTGGCAATTCAGTTCCATGTGGATTTTTATGACACCGGCCTGAGTTTAGACAAGCGCCGGGCGTTGGTCAAAAACTCCATACGCTGGCACATGAGGAAGGGCACCAAGGGGGCAGTGCAGGAGCTGGTGCAAACCGTCTTTGAAAGTGGTGTGGTTTCGGAATGGTTTGAATATGGCGGGGAGCCGTACCATTTCAAAATTGACCTGCTCACAGCGCCGGAAATAACTCAGGAAAACCTTGATTTGATAGTCAAGGTGGTGAACACGGTTAAGAATGTACGAAGCTGGTTAGATAGCTTAGGATTCAAGCGCAAGACCACAGGGCAGGTATTCATAGGCGGGCAACCTATGATTCACAAAGCCTACCACATTGGCCCGGCACAGGTACATGATACCGATGTGGCAGGATGCCAATATATGGGGGTTATCCCGCATGTTCACAAAGCCTACCACATTGGCCCGGCAACCATTCAGGATACAACAGCCAGCGGCTGCAGCTATACCGGTGGCGGTGTATATATCCATAAAGAGTACAAAATTTAAGGAGGTCATATAAATGTCAAATTGGGCAGGAGCGCAACTTACTGCCGCCGGCAGAGCCTTACAGGCTAAGGTTATTGCGGGGGTATGTAAGCTAGACCTTACCAAGGTCAAATTGGGCGACGGCACAGAATCCGGCGAAGAAATTGATTTAATGACGGATTTGCGCAGTCCTAAATCGGTATTGGGGATTAGCTCAATAACTCACGAGGATAATACTTGTACGGTTACAGGGCTTATCCTCACAAGCACTGTGAATGTTGGTTACTACGCTAGAGAATGGGGCGTTTTTGCGACTGACCCGGATGTGGGAGAAATTCTCTATATGGCGTCAATCGACAATATCCCTGATTGGGTGCCACCATCCACGGCGTCCGTAACGGTATCAGCCAGCTACGCAATGGACATTGCGGTTTCTAATGCCGCGAATATCGTTGTGAACATTGACCCGGCGGGCCTTGTCAGTACGGCAATGTTGGAGCGGGCGGCAAATTTACGACAGGCAAACACGGCTTATGCTGAGGGCGCGATAATGTTTGACACTCAGCTTGCGTCACATCCTGACTGGCGCCTTGAATGTACGACGGCAGGAACTACAGGCGACAGCCTTTTAGACCTGACGGGTAAAGTGTTGGGGGACAGCATCACAGATGGCACGGTAGTGTGGACGATTAAGCGCCTGTTTACCACAGAGGGGGATTTCTTTGAGATTGACACTGACGGCGGCATAATGCCAGCGGCAAATCCCCTGTATAGTGTGAACTTTGAACTGGATTCAAACGGCGATATTATGCCGAAATTGTAAGGGAGGAATATTTTTATGGCAGCAGAAGAAACGAGAAACTTTGTGCCGAGAGCAGACGGCGAGGGCGGGATAGGCACTGCAGAAAAGCGTTGGAAGGAAATCAATGTGCTAGAGGTTATTATTGGCGGCGTGAATATCAAAGAGGCCGTAGAGGGTGGCCAGTATGCAACGATTCCAAACATGATTCATTCGGCAGCGATGCACAACGGCCTGTATCGTGGCAAAGACCTGACCGAATACATGGAAAGCGGCCAAATGAGCCGCGATATTGCAGCAGGTGATTTTTCAAAAATCTATATCGGCGACTATGTGATTAAGACCGTCACCACGGCTGCAACCACCTACACGAACAAGGCTGGTAACAGCGTAACACAGGCGGCGGCTACTTACACAAGCGCAAAATGGCTGGTAGCGGCCATTGACCCGCATTTGCATTGTGGCGATACGGAAACTACAGCTCACCATGTTCTGCTTATTCCTGCCAGCACTTTGCAAAGGAATATCGGCATGAACCCCACAAACGATGCTACCGGTGCTTATATCGGTTCAGACATGTGGACAAAGATTATGCCGATTTGGACAGCGGCAATCAAAGCGGCGTTTGGTTCTGACCATGTTCTGAGTCATAGAGAACTGCTGGCGAATGCAATAAACACAACAGACCAGAGCACAGGTGGCGGTATGACGGGGAAATCCTCGGGCTGGACATGGGTGACGGTAGAAGGCGCTAACATTCCGAATGAAGCGATGGTTTATGGCGGTTCTGTCTTTGGCTCGGGCTACGATGTGGGCGATTTCCCCAGAATGTTACCCCTCTACGCTTTGAAATGTAACCACTTGGAAGATAGAAGCTGGTTCTGGTTGAGAGCGGTTGCTTCGTCTTCGAGGTTCGCGAATGCCTCCAACACCGGCGACGCCTACTCCGATGGTGCGGCTAATTCGGCCGCGAACGGTGGCGTTCGCCCCTATTTCCTGTACCGCTGACCCTTAACCCTGCCCCCCTATGTGGGGCAGGGGCTATATGGAGATATGAATGAGCGTATTAGCTAGAAAGCGGACACTATCCGAACTTGAATTTTATAGATTGGCAATAATTTTGCGCCGTGATATGACATTTTTATTGCTGAAGGATTTGGGCGTAAAATCAACAATCCGCAATATGCGGGTGAATACCAAGAAAATGGAGGAAGAAGATGCGAAAGTATTTTGCGAATTGCTGGAACGATACCAGCTGAAGATTGCCGGTGATTATCCCGAATGGCTAATAAATAAACTTAGGTCGAGCATTTGGGATATTTTACGCGAGCTGATGTTGAATATTACAAGAGCGTATACGATTTGGGCAACCTGCAAAGCAGAAGCAGAGGAGCGCCGAATATGCCAGGACAGGGCAATTGCTTGTTGCGAAAGTCTGCTGAAAGAACTGGAATTGGCGGTGGAAGTTTTGCCGGTGGATGCTGAAAAGTATATGCGCTATGTGGCTATGATTGACCGCGAAATCACCCTGTTAAAAGGCTGGCGTAAAAACGACAATAAACACAATAAGAAATTACAATAAAGGAGTACAAAGGGTATGAGCTACCAGCGGTTGCTTCGTCTTCGAGGTTCGCGAATGCCAACAACAACGGCAACGCCAACTACAATGATGCGGCTAATTCGAACGCGAACGGTGGCGTTCGCCCCTATTTCCAGATGTCCCAACGCTAATGCAGGGAACACATAGCAGGAAATGAGCTCATATCCTTCCCGTGATGGGTAAATAGGAGCCGTGACGGGGCCAGCTAAGGCTGTTGGTCGGGTTAGACAATTTCCCCTATAAGCGCGGCAGTTAAAAAGATATGCAATTCGATAACGCAAATAACTTAATAGGTGGGTTTTTCAAGGCTGAAGAAGTTAGCAAATGGAAATACCGGACACAGAAACACAGGATAAACCTGTTAAAAGAAACCTATCACATGCAGAAAGATTTACGGGAAAAGTTATATACCCAAGGGAAAGGAGCTGAATTTAAGTTATGCGAGCAAGGCCACCTTAGATTGGTTAAGGCACTGACTATCCGGGATACTTCTATGCAACACTCACTTGTAAATAACTGCATTCAACCTGCATTATTGCCCCATTTGATTCATGATAACGGGGCAAGTCTAAAGGGCAAGGGGATTAGTTTTACAAGGCGGAGATTTGAGCAACATTTGCGCTGGCATTACCAAAGATACGGCCTGAAGGGATATGTTCTAAAAATTGACTTCCGAAAGTATTTCGATAATATTGACCATGATGTAATCCGGCGCTTGTTTGGTAAGCACATAATAGAGCCTTTGGCTTTGTGGACACTTGACAAAATACTAAAGGCTAACGAAGTTGATGTATCATACGCTGCAGACGGATATCAGGGCAGGCCGTTCAGCAGTCTTGACCATGAGATGGTAGATAAGACCCTGCTGACAGGTAAAAAGATGCTGAAACGCTCAATGGGTATAGGCTCCGTAGTATCACAGATAGCAGGCATTTATCTTCCGACAAGGATTGATACCTGGTGCAAGACGGTAAAAGGTATACATTGCTATGATGTCTATATGGATGACAGGATAATCATTCATCCGGACAAAGAATTCTTACATGAGCTACTGGACGAAATAAAAGGTATAGCAAAAGAACTGGGCATATTTGTTCATGAGAAGAAAACGCAGATAATCAAATTGTCTCACGGCTTCACATTTCTGAAGACGAAATACCTACTGACAGAAACAGGTAAAATCATCCGCAGAATACCGCGCGATGTTGTAGTCAGACAAAGACGAAAGCTGAAGAAACTGGCAAGGTTTGTTGCCAGCGGCGAAATGAGCCTGCCTGCGTTCGAAGAACAATATGCGTCGTGGCGTGGCGATAAGAAACGGTATAATGCCCGCCGAACACTTATACAGATGGATATATTATTTGAGGAGCTGAGAACATGGATAAAGAAAAATACACGCTTACACTCACGAATGAAACTGGCAGCGTGACCGTGGACAACCTTACGATGAACGGCAACAACTACGTCAGCGAGAATGAAGTGGACTTGTCGGGCTGGCGTGGCATATTTAAGCTGACAGCGAAAAACGGCCAGGGCGAAGTGACGGAGGAAATCGAGAATGCCAAGCTTTTGCAGCAGGTTCAATACGCCTGGGACGGCGGTAAGTACTACCTGACTTTCTGCGCGGTGCCCAAAATCGAGCTTGACCAGTCCACACAGGATTCCAAGATTGAATATATTGCAATGATGGCTGACATCGATATGGAAGGAGTGCACTAAGATGGTAACGGATGGCATGACGAAATACGAGAAAGTGAAGTTTTATTATCAGAATGGTTTCTGGACGCTCAAAATGACTCGCAACGCTGTAGTCAAGAAATGGATTACGGCTGAGCAGTTCAAGGAAATCACGGGCTATGATTATGAAGAACCTGCAAAGACTGAGGAGGCAGGGGCTTGACATTCGGAGACGCTTTAGAACGTGCCAAAGCTGGCAGAACATTAAGGCGTGATGGATGGCCGGATGGCGACAAACTGATTTGCCGCTATACCGGCGACCTGCGGCCTTTTCTGGAAGTAGTGAGCGGGGATAGCGAACCTATCCCCTATTTCACTGGAAATACCGACCTGTTTGCAGATGATTGGATGGTAATTGAGTGAAGAAAAAGCTAATAGCGGCAGTCATGGCGGCACTCTTTGCAGCGCCGTCCTTTTGTTATGCCGGGATTCCCGAAGACAAGCAAAAGCACATAGGTGCTGCGGCGGGGATGAACTTAGCAATGGAAGCGATGGGCGTCAAAAAGACAACACGATACTGCATACTTGGCACAATCTTCGTAGGAAAAGAAATCTATGACCACAACAAAGGCCATGCTACACATGACCACTTAGGAGACCTGGCTGCTGATGTTGGCGGCGTAATTATCAGTGACGGAGTTGTTTGGATAATACACAGAACATTCTAGGAAGGCTGGGTATGACGGAAAGAGCACCGCCGTGGAGGGCGGTTTTATAAAATTTAGGAGTAAAGAAGGGACAAAGGATATGAATAATGACATTTTGGAGGTTTTGAAGTCACTTATTCCTGTACGGTTAGAAGCCGTATGGGGGGCGGTTGTGGGCGTGGCGGGAACATTTGCAAGTTACATTTGCGGAATGTGGAACAGTGCCGTAGAAACACTGGTCATTCTCATGGTGCTTGACTATGCGAGCGGTATGCTGGCGGCCTGTATCAATCCCGGCTTAGCTCTTAATTCGCAAAAGGGTTTCAAAGGGATTGCCAGGAAACTATTTATTTTCATACTGGTAACAGTCGCCTATTCTATTGATTCACGTCTGGGCACCCATGAGATTTGTACGATGACCACGTTCTTCTATATTGCCAATGAAGGTTTGTCGATTATAGAAAACGCCGCTAAAGCAGGTGTCCCAATCCCTGCAACGCTGAGAGATACGCTTGAGCAATTATCCCACCAGAAGAAAGCGCGGGAGAAGAAGGAGGATAAATGAATGGCTTAGCATGGACAGAGCTATACGAGAAGTTCGCCGCGTTTGCTTACGTAGCAAGGCGGCAAGGTTTTTACCCGAAACAGATTCAAGAAATGGAATACTCATTATTTGAGATGTGCCCATTCCCAAGAAATTACAGGCCGAATAAGAGAGGAGCGCGGAAAAAATGATTTTAGGTATTGATGTATCTGAAAACAATGGAACAGTTGACTGGCCGGCCGTGGCAAATGCCGGGGTAAAATTCGCCTTCATTCGCTGTTCTTATGGTAAGAGCAGTGAGGATGAATGTTTCCGGCGCAACGTAAAGGCGGCTCATGCCGTGGGCATTAAATGCGGTGCCTACGTTTACAGCTACGCCCTGACCCCGGAGGCGGCAGTAATCGAGGCCCAGTTTGCCAAGCAGGTTATTGATGATGCAGGTTGCCTGCTGGAATTGCCGGTGATGCTCGACATGGAAGACGCCGATGGTTACAAACGCCGCCACGGCTTTGATTTTTCGGCAGACAATATCACGGCTATCTGCCGCGCCTTCCTGGCCGAAATCAGGCCCCTGGATTGTGGCGTGTATGCGTCCGAGAGCTGGTTTGATGATTACATCGATTGGCAGGGGTTAGGATGTGCCGTCTGGAATGCGGCATGGATTAACGGCACCCGCTACGGCCTGCCTGATTCGGCGGCTAATGATGGCATTGGCGGCTACTGCTGGCAGTTTACGGACAAGCTGGTTATCAGTGGCCAAAACTTTGACGGTAACGTGATGTACAACTAAAGGAGGAAAACACCATGAAAAAGATTTTAGTAACCAAGGAAACCCCGACTTTTGAGCTGAAAGGCCAGGTGGCTGATATTCTCAGCAAATCCAAATGCCCGAATGAGTCTTTTACAAACACTTTCGGGGATGAATACAAGGGAATGGATGATGGCCATGTATATATCGGCGTCTATTCCGGCGTGGAAACAGAAATTGAATATGATGGTGAATGATTCGGCGTTGAATCGTTTAAAAAATCGTTTGACAATCGTTTGAAAGGAGTATGCTATATGCCGAGCAAATGGGTGCAGGTACGTGATAGCCTGCTTGATGCTATCAAGGCCGAGGAGGTCGGCAAGGAGCTCAAAAACCGCCTGGTCGGATGGGCTGAAAAAGAGGGCATCGAGTTTATTGAAACCTTCGCTGATGGTGTCGTGGATGAGTGCCAGAAGGATGCAGCAACCGAAACGGGTTGGTGCAGAGTTCGCGACGCTTTCGTCCTCCCCGTGGCCATCACGGGCGGCGTATTTGTTCTTAAGCTCGTTCTGACCAAAGCGGCAGCAAACGCTGTGAAGTGAGTAAAATTAAATAAAAACAGGCCCATACTGGCAAGATAACGCCGGTATGGGCCTTATTTTTGTGCAAAAAAAATTCCACGAAAAGTGGGGGAAATATTCCATAAAATACACCGAAAACGCTTGACAATACACCGAAAAAGATGTATAATAAATATAGAAAGTAAGGGAGGGGGTGATGCGATGGACAAGGAAGATATCAAGTGGCTGATAGGCTTGCTGATAGAAATATTCCTAGCGATTTACCTATCAAGCAAGAAGCCACACAAAGTAAAAGAGCCCAAGAAACGCAAACGCCGCAAACGTAAGTAAGTTTCAAGAGCTCTGGTCGACAGGGGGCGCAAGCCCCTTGTTGGCTCCATTATAGCATAATATGGAGGGGACAACAATGAAGAAGTATATTTTAGCAGTAATGCTCATGTTAGGCGTGCTTTGCATGGCAATCAACATCGATTGGAACAAAGAAGCCGTAAAGGCTTTTATCACAGGAGGGGTAACGGTATGGATGGTAATGAAGTTTTACAGGCGGTAATGACTGCATCTGAAGCGGCAGAACGCTGGCAAAAAGCTGACATAACGATTCGACAGGCGTGTACAGGCTACAAAAAAGCCCCGCCAAGATTCAAAGAAGGTGAGTTTCGCCAATCGGGAAAAGTTTGGTTGATTACGGTTGAAGGAATGACAAGAGTCTTTGGCCCAGAGCCGACAAAAGAATAACGACAAATTAAAAAGCCCATGCCAGCAATGCCGGTATGGGCTTTTCTTTTATATAACACATGGTATTAGACCTTTCGATATTGTCAACATTTTGCCAACGAAAAAGCGGTTTTACCTTGAGATACGATAAGATACAGTCTGAACGAAAAAATACATAAAATGGGCGTGAACCCATATAGGAAAAGGCTCTACGAGTATTTTTGAGAATTGATATTTTTATTGTTTTACCATCTTGACTTTTTGACTAAAAACCGTTACTATAAGAAATGTGCTTAGCACTCAGAGTTAGTGAGTGCTAACAATTAACAACGTATTTCATAATATAGGAGGAAGATACCTATGATTAAGCCATTGGGCGAAAGAGTTGTCATCGAAGTTGCTGAAGGCGATGTAAAGACCGCCAGCGGTATTGTACTGCCGGATACGGCTAAAGAAAAGCCCCAGAAGGGCACTGTTGTAGCTGTAGGCACGGGCAAGCTTTTGGAAAACGGCCAGCGTGCTGCTATGGAAGTAAAAGCCGGTGATACGGTTGTTTTCTCCAAGTACTCCGGTTCCGAAGTCAAGGTTGACGATAAAGAATACCTGATTGTCCGCGAAAGCGATATTCTGGCAATTCTCTAATTAGAAGCGTATTTTCTGGAGGTAATATAAATGGCAAAACAGATTCTGTTTGATGAAGAAGCTCGCCGCGCATTGGGCCGCGGTGTTGATGCACTGGCTAATGCCGTAAAAGTAACCCTTGGTCCTAAAGGCCGTAACGTAGTACTGGAAAAGAAATTCGGCGCTCCGACTATCACCAACGATGGCGTGACCATCGCTCGTGATATTGAGCTGGAAGATGCTTTTGAAAACATGGGCGCTCAGCTCGTTAAGGAAGTTGCTACCAAGACCAACGACATCGCTGGTGACGGTACTACTACGGCTACGCTGCTGGCACAGGCCATGATTCATGAGGGCATGCGCAACGTTGTTGCTGGTGCTAATCCCATGATTATCAAAAAGGGTATCAACAAAGCTGTAAACGCTTTGGTTGAAGAAATTCAGTCTAAGTCCAAGACCATCGAAAGCAAGGCTGACATCGCACAGGTTGCTACGATTTCTTCCGCTGATGAAGAAACCGGCGAACTCATTGCTGAAGCTATGGAAAAAGTTGGCAAAGACGGCGTTATCACCGTTGAAGAATCCAAGTCCATGGCTACTAACCTCTCCGTTGTGGAAGGCATGCAGTTTGACCGCGGTTACATTTCCCCGTACCTCGTAACGGATACTGATAAAATGGAAGCTGTTCTCGATGACCCGTACATCCTGATTACGGACCGCAAGATTTCCGCTATTGCCGACATCCTGCCGATTCTGGAACAGGTTGTAAAACAGGGCAAGCAGCTGGCTGTTATTGCTGAAGATGTTGACGGTGAAGCTCTGACGACTATCGTGGTCAACAAACTCCGCGGTACCTTCAAGGCTCTGGCTGTGAAGGCTCCTGGCTTCGGTGACCGCCGCAAGGCAATGCTCGAAGATATCGCTATCCTCACGGGCGGTACGGTTATCAGCGAAGAACTGGGCCGCAAGCTTGACAGCGTAACGCTTGAAGACCTCGGCCGTGCCCGTCAGATTCGTTCCACGAAGGAAGAAACCACTATCGTGGACGGCGTAGGCGACAAGGATGCTATCGCAGCCCGCGTAGCTCAGATTAAGAAGCAGATTGCAGAAACCACGTCTGACTTTGACAAGGAAAAACTGCAGGAACGTCTGGCTAAACTGGCTGGCGGCGTAGCTGTTATCGAAATCGGTGCCGCTACCGAAGTTGAAATGAAGGATAAGAAGTACCGCATTGAAGATGCCCTCAACGCAACCCGCGCTGCTGTAGAGGAAGGTATCGTAGCTGGTGGCGGCACGACCTTCATCGACATTCTGCCGGCTCTTGATAAGCTGGATGTGGAAGGCGACGAAAAGGTCGGCGTGAATATCGTTCGCCGTGCTATCGAAGAACCTGTTCGTCAGATTGCCAGCAACGCCGGTCTGGAAGGTTCCGTTGTTGTAGAGAACGTGAAGAAGGCTGGCGACGGCATCGGTTTCAACGCTCTCAAGAACGAATACGTTGATATGATTAAAGCTGGTATCGTTGACCCGGCTAAGGTTACGCGTTCCGCTCTGCAGAACGCTGCCTCCATCGCCTCCATGGTTCTGACCACGGAAACGCTGGTTGCTGACAAGCCGGAGGAAAAACCGGCTATGCCGGCTGGCGGTGCCCCGGGTATGGGCATGCCGGGCATGATGTAATAAGTGGTGAAAGCCCTTATATATCAAGGCTTTACGGAAAATAAAATAGGTTTTGGCCACTTTTTGGCCACAAAAATAAGCACCTTCCCATTTTGGGAGGGTGCTTTTGCTATATATGGAGAAATCCGCAACCGGGTGCAAATTGAGGGGATAACAAAAAATAACCTAAAAAAGTTTACAAATGTAACTAGATATATTATAATATGTTTATACAGGAGGTTATCTTTATGAGGGAGGAATTGGCATGGTAACGGCATTCGGTAAGTTTTGTCGGAAACTGCGGATTGATCGTGGCCAGATTATGCTAAACATGGCTGAATCATTGCAGGTTTCACCGGCTTTTTTATCAGCTGTAGAAAACGGCAAAAAAAATATCCCTGCGCAATGGGGAGAGAAAATTATTGAGGCGTATAAGCTGTCGGAAGAGAAATCAATGGAACTGTTGAATGCAATAGAGAAATCTAGGACTGAGATAAGAATCAATTTAAGTGGACATTCAGATCAAGACAGAAATCTAGCTGTAGCTTTTGCGCGTGAGTTTGGGTCACTAAATAGCGAACAGAAAAAGGAGATTTTCAAGATGCTTGGAACAAAAAGAGAGGATTGATACCGATGAGTCAACAGGATTTAGTGGTGCCACCGCTTAGCCGAAGAGAAATACGGCAACGTGCGTTGGCGTTTAGGAAGATCTTCAAATTGGAAAATGCGATGTATTTTCCAATTGTCGAAATTATGGAAATTATGAATAGTATGCCAGAAGTATTCAAAAATTGGAATATGGAGATAGCAAGTCAGTCGGAGATGGGAACTTTTCACGGACTGACATTGGCGGACGGAACTGTAAAAATTAGAGAAGATGTGTATATGCGTGCTGCTAGTGGTGTTGGGATGGATCGTGACACCATGGCGCATGAGTTGGGACACTGGCTTTTTCACCGTAACAATAGGGCTCATGCTCGCATAGGGGGAGGCAGTATACCAATATACTGTACACCAGAGTGGCAGGCAAAAGCATTTTCGGGAGAATTACTTGTTTCGGCACACTTGGTTTCACGTGATATGACTGCAGAATATATCAAGAATGCATGTGGTGTTTCTTATTCATCAGCTCAATACCAGCTTTCCAAAATCCCAAGACGGTAGGTCTTGTTCATCATAGATATTAGGACAGGGATGTTAGGGAGGTGAAGATAATGGCGAAGGCAAAAGGATATTATATTTTTAGGGCATGGATAACGCTCCGCGATGGAACACGTATTTATGCGAAGAATTACGGAAAAAGAGCCTTCCGCATTTGGGTATCCAAATAGCAGAAAGCTCCAAAACAAAGAATATTTTCTTACAGAAGTCAATCTGAACCATTGACTTCTGTTTTATTTTAGTAGAAAAACAAGGCGATGTAAAGTGTTATTTTTAGACGTACTAACTAAGTTCAACTATTCATGCACAGATTCCATGAGGGCGGTAAATAGACGGCAAGCCTCTTTCTTGCGGTGCTGGGTAACATGGAGATATACCTTTTTAGTCGTTTCGTCGTCTGTTTGGCCCACCCTGTCCATGATTTCATGGAGTGGCACACCTGCCTCAGCTAGTAGGGAAATGTGGGTGTGGCGGAAAACGTGGGGCGTTATCCGTGTGTTGATGGGGAGCTGGGCCAAAGCCACCAACCTGTCAATGCGTAATTGCGCGGCTTTTTGCGTGCGCGGGTAGCCGTGACGGGTGACGGCAGGGAAAATAAAATCATAATCAGAGTGCCAGTTATCAGCCCAGCGCATTTTTTCAAGGACATATTCATGCCGCCAACTCTTTAAGGCGGCGATAACCTCAGCGGGAATATCAATCACCCGGTAGCCGGCTGTGGTTTTGGGCGGGAGTAGGGTGTAATGTTCGGCCCTGTTATCCGGTGTATAAAGCGTTTTGGAAATGCTTACCGTGTGTTCTTCCATATCGATATCCTGCCAGGTGAGGGCCAGCAGTTCACCTATCCTCATTCCTGTATAGGCCAGCAGCATAAACATGGCATAATCACCGGATAGGCCCTCTTTGCGGGCAAAGGTAAGGAACGTATACAAGTGTTCCTTTTCAAGGTATGGCGGCACCTTCTCAATTTGCTGTATGCTACGGGACTGCCGGCGTGGTGGTTTGGCGTACATGGACGGGTCCTCTTTGATAACCCGGTACTGGCAGGCACGCTTGAAGACCATGCGGGCGGCGGTGTGTGCCCCACTTATCGTATTGGCGGCAAAACCGCTTTTGGTAAGTGTGTCCAAAGCGTCCTGATATATTTTAGGTGTAATGGATTGTATGGGGGCATTGCCGATACATTCACACATAAGGGCCAGCTGATGCTTGCGGATGCGTACAGAACTGATTTTGACATTGAGCGAATAGCTTTCCAGCCATTCGGCAGAAAAATCCCGGAAGGAAATATCATTAATGGGAACAAAGGCGTGCCGATCCAACGCGGTTTGTTCCTCAGCGGCAGCAAGTTGGGCGGCGCGTTTAGTCTTAAACCCACCGCGCTGGATTTCAATAGGCTTACCAGTTTGTGGATTGGTGCCTGCTTTTATACGGAAATACCATTTATCCCCGCGTTTGCGGAACGATGCCATAAAATCACAACCTTTCATATAGACAAAAGGCCCTGAGTAGGTTACTATATACATGTGAGTGCAGTAACCCCTACGGGGGCCTAGCGCGGAGCCGTCACCTGTTTGCAGCAGGGGCGGCTTTTTATGATAAAAATTAAAAACGTTTATAGTTTTGGATAAAAAATAAGCCGATTTCATATAAATTTATTTTATTTTTTTGCAGGAATTTATAGATTTAGCGACGAAAGAATGTTATAATAAATAACACACAAAGTGTGTTGGATGAATTTGTTGGGAGGTGGACGTCGTGCCGGGATTAGATTGGTTTACTGAGGAAGCTCAGGAGCGCCAGGCCGAGATTTACGCAAGTTTCCATCCTGACGAAGCAGAGAACGAAGAAAACAAGAAACAAGATAATAAGTAATACAGTCTTATCAAGATGCCCAAAGGTTATTCTTTGGGCATCTTTTTTGCTGTCTGTTTTTTTGCGTGACTAGAATGGCTTTTGATGCTCCATTCATTGTATAAGGTGGTTGTATGTATGTATAATTCATGTCCTGGCTTGCTGTTCATAAAACATATCAATAGATACGAGTCAATGACAAAATCAAGGAAAGTCTGATGGAGTGAAGGGTATACTGTCTCTGATGAGGCCAGCCCGGAGCAAAAATACATGGAGAAATATTCTATATCATTGAGAACATATGTGATGTGCTGATTGACTAAAAAGGCTTGTTCCCTTAAAAACTGTTCCCTGTCGGATATTGCTTGTTGATTCTTATTGCTTGGCTTTGGTGGCGCGGGGATCTTCTTTTTACTGTTGGCAGTAGGCGTGCCGTTCAAGAAAAATTCAAATTCCGGATAATCGAGGTTTTTGTAATCTGAAAACGCCCTGCCAAAGTTTACTAAAACATCAGGGCCGAATATACTCATAGCCTCTGCGGCTGTAAAATCTTTGAATTTGCTGGCTTGCTTGTAATAGTCCTTACAAATCAATCTGTTAATTTTTTGCAGATGGTGCTTAGTGGCGTTCAAGCTAGGGATTATATTTTTTGAGTAGTACCCGGCCAGCTTATAGGCCGTCTCAAATTAAGAGTGGGCACGTTTTTGACGGTAGTCTTTGAGGAATAGAGCGATTTGATATGCAACAAATATTGTTGATACAATGACAGCTGTAAAAGAGAGTGTTTCAACAGAGTCATGATAAAAGTGTAGCCATTCATATAAATGGCCATAGATTGCCGTCGGAATGCCTAATACAATAGATATTAAGAAGAACCCGGCCCTGAATTTATGGTGCTTGCAGTATTCATGTATTTTTGACAACATATAATCACCTTTCCTACAATGTTCGTCTGACTTCAATCACGCGCCCGATGATTTTTATAGGCAAATCGCGGATTTTCAAGACTTGCAACATATAGCGATATATAGCATAGTAATAAATTTTGACAAGCCGCGCATAATGTGATACTATTACATTATAAAAGAAATCACAGAGGGCGGAACTGGCAGCCGCCGCCGGATAGCTGCAAGGCTTGATTAGGAGATGCAGGATAGTCACCCTGCCTTGATTTCGTCGCAGAGGGCGTAACCTTATGGTTGCGCCTTTTTCGTATGCGCTTTTAAGTAACCGCCATCTGCATACTGCTTAAACTTCCATTCCTCAAAGGTAAAGATTGTCCGGGCAAAGGCATTGCCCTTAGTGGAAACCCGAACACCTATTACTACATGTTTGTCTATGGTCTTGATATATTTGATTGAGTTATCCTTAGGATTCAGATTTACATAATCTGGAGTGGCCAAAATATCCTCCAAATGGCCAAAATAGTTTTGGTAATCCTCCGGATGACTTTCCTGCATGTGTTTGATATTGGATTCACCGAGCAATATGGGCGTACCTGCAGGCAGGGAAAGCCCCAATAATTCAATGGTCTTTTCGTCGATGATGCCGACTTGTCTTGCTTTCATGATAATCCTTTCTCACAATTCCCGCCTGACCTCAATAACCCGGCCTATAATCTTTACGAGCAAGTCCTCATTTTTTGATTGGTGTGGAATTGTGGGGGAGTGGTTTGATTTGTTCCCTCTCAACCTGTTTTATGCTTTTTGTCGGTGTAGGAAGGTTTTCCGGCATTGTACCGCCTAGCTCTGCAATGGTTTGGCGCACTTTGCGGCCTACATCAAAGTGAGCCTGGTTCGCGGCCTGCCTGCCGTGGATATTCTCCCGGCGTAATTTCTCCTCTGTCTGGGTGGCACGGAAAAGATTTGCCGCAAGTTCGGTGCCGCTCATATAGTCAAGGATTTGCTGGTCTTTCTGTAGCCCCTTGCGGGCATGAATACCCTTAGCAGTAAGTCCGCCATATAATCCCTTATAGCCTTCATCCTGAAAAACAGCATACTCAAAGCCTTGCTCAATTCCGGCAGCTTTTGCGGCATTGGCAAGCATTTTATTACGTTCTTTCATCTGCTGCCGTATAGCCAACCGTTTAGCATCTTCACTAAGCTCGCCGCATTGCTCAAAGATTTCCTGTTGGCGTGTTTTGACCGCAAAATAGGTTTGTGCCATAGCAATGGCCTTCTTGCGCGGATCACCATTCATGGCGATAAGGTAGCAGGCATAGCGGGAAAGATGGTAATCTGGAATTTCTTTTACGCCACCATTGGGCATTGGCGATGTTTTGCCGACGTCGGCAAAATGTTCGGAAACCTTGTTACCGCTGGCTTCACAGGATATCATTGCGCGCTCGATGGTTTCGGAAAAACGACGCCATTGTTTATACCCCAGCACCGGCATAAGTTCCCGCGCTGTCCAATATTCACATCCCGTTTCGTCTGTATGCTTAATAGATTCAAAAGCAGATTCACCCTGCGCTATTGCATTATCATCAAAGAAAAAGAAAAAGAACATCACAACCTCCAGCTTATTTCAATTTGTTTCTTATCCATGTTAATCATTCCTTTCACAATGATTCATTTGCATGGCACAGAATACTATTATATACATGTGAGTGCAGTAATCTCTACGGGGCCGTCACCTGTCAGCAGCAGGGGCGGCTTTTTTATTTACTTAGTCTCTAAGATGATTTTTACTAAAACACCCATGCTCAATATTCCTCCAATTTTAATGTCGGGGTGATACTTGCTCACAAGTCATTAGGGGCAGGCCCTATGTTTTCTCTAAATCGTTCCTCAGTGAATTCCAACACATGATTCAAGGCATTAGGGGGGAGCTGCTTACACATATCCACTATTTGCTGAATATCATAATCCAGTTCGTTGGCATCCCGTTCTTCTTCTATCGCCGCTATATCGAAAAAGACAAGCTCTAACACGGTGTATCCAGTGATAGAGCTTATAGTGCTGAGTAGTTTGTCGTCTAATTTGAAGGACAGGCGGTCTGTATCAGCCTTTAGGATATGCTTTATGTCGGTGGGGGTAAAGGACTCTAAAGAATAAATCTTATCAAAAATACTGTCATCTTTGTGCAGCAGTATATGCCGAATATTTGAAATAAAGGTGTGACGGACATTTTCCAGCTTCGATATAATTTCAGATTGGACTATTTGGGGTGTTTGTTTTAGTAAATGAGCTGTTTGAGTTGACAGGGAAGTAATAGCATCAGTTGTACCGGTGGAATCTTCGGTCCATCCCATAAGGCTGGCAGGGGTAGTAGCTAGGGCAGAAGCTAAAGGCTTCAGGATGCTGAGAGGCATATTGTCAGCGTCTGAACTTTCATATCTGTATATGGTAGCCCTGCTCTTTTTTAGGAGTTCAGCAAGTTTGTCGACAGATAAGCCTAGCTCCATGCGGCGGTTTTTTATGTTTTGTCCAATACTTGACACAGTGGTCACCTCTTTTATCACTTTTCTTACATTGTAACACAAATTCTTAGATATGAGAATGTATTTTTATTGTGAGAGAAAAAATCTTAAAATATGATAAAATTTGCTTGATGTATGTCTTGAAATATGATAATATAAACGTGTCGTAAGAAATAAGACAAAAAGGAGAGGAAAGCTGAATGGTCAACACCAATATGTTGAAGGGCAAAATCGTTGAAAATGGCATGTCCGTGGCAGAAGTAGCTAAGGCCATTGGCATAAGCACGGCAAGCCTATACCGCAAAATCAATGGTTGTGGGGAGAAGATGCTCATTAAAGACGCCTACGCTATTGGCAAGCTGCTTGAATTGACAGGCGAAGAAATGAACGCTATATTTTTTTGCCCTTCCAGTCTCAAATGTGAGACTAAAGCCTGAAGAATAATTATTGTTTGGGGAGAAAGGAGGCCACCACGATGCCACGCAAAAAGGAGATTGAGGTTACACGGGCGGGCGGCCCGCTGACAAGGGCAGAGGTGGGAGAACATGGAGACTGACAAAGAAACATTCACGGCGCATGTAGGACAATGCAGATTTGATTTAGGTATGACATTCATGGCGGAACTTTGCCAGATGTTGCGTAAATGGCTGCTTCAACATAAAAAATTCCGGGTCACAGTAGACTATGACCCGGATGGAGATGCGAAAGTAGAAATTAAATCCTTGACAGGTCATAAGGAGGGGGAGCATGAGCGATAAGAAAGAGAAAATCCCCATAACAGCAGATGTAATGGGGATTAATCCAAAACTGTTTGAGGGTGCTATGGGGGTTTTGCATGATTTGACAGGACACTGCCAGGGGAAACGCTATACCATTGTGATTGACGTCGAGCCTGACAGCGTGAGGGTTAAAAAGATTGCCAGGGACTAAGGGAAACTTCTTCAGCGTGGGGAACAAGCTGCTCAAAACTATATTCAGTATCCCAAGTAAGCCGGAATATACCCGATTTTTCCGGCGCCACATTCCACCAGCCGACACCGACGCATTTACTTATGGTAGTAAGCAATTCGTTTCGATGTTCGACAGACATTGAGGAAGTATCCATTTTGAAATATTGATAAGCCATCATAATCACCTCCAATGGGAGGTATTCAACGGCGGGCGGAAAGTTCCTGCCAAGGGAGAGCACAAATGATGGACTTCATCAAAAATGTTTGATTTTAAACATAGAAGCATAGAAGGATGAAACATGAAACATGGAAAGGAGGCCGTCGCAATGGCACGCAAGAAGGAAATACAGGTAGTTAGGGCGGGCGGTACAAAGACCAGGGCCGAAGTATTTGAAGAACTGATATGGATTGTGTTGAAGAAAAGAGTCAAACTTTCCCCAGCCCCGAAGAGTGATGAGTGTATTCTTCAGACTGTTCGGCAGAAATACAGTCAAGCTATTTATTGCAGTAGCAACCAGCTTGATGAGCTTGATGAAACCAACCTAGCTGATTTTTGTAAGAAATTTGAAGCCTTTTACAAGGAACAGCTGGCAAAGATGAGAGAGGTTAGAAAACATCAATCGTTCCGTCCGAGGGAGAGCACATATGTGGCGAAAGGAGGGGGGAGCATGAAGAACAACAACCCAGCACAACTGCCGGAAATAACCATCAAGATTATACCGGCGGAACTATCCACCAATGATGATGTGATCGGTTATTGCAAAAAAATAAGCGAAGAGCTGGCGGCAACCAGCAAACTCCGCTTAGAAGTAGAACTAAAAGTTTAATTATCAGTGCTGAAAAGTAAATACTTTATTTCAGCACCACATAAAGAAGCTGTAAGTTTTTGCCCTACAAAGACATAGGTTATACCATCGCGCAAAGGCATATCCGCGACCTGGCCAGGCTCAAAAGATACGGCTTTATTATCTGAGCCAATGCCGTTTATTGTAGATAGACCATCAATGTCAATGTAGTTGCCGTCCTTTAGGGCAATTTTCAAATCATACATAATATCACCTCCATGGGAGGTATTCGACAGCGGGCAGGGGATTCCTGCCGGAAAGGAGGTAGCAATGAACGGGACATATAAGGATTTAGCACTGCTATTGGAGCAGGCGGCGGAGTTGGTGCGGCGGCAGGCTGAGGAAAATGAGGCTTTACGGCGCAAAGAGCAGGCACACGAGCAGGCCCGCCGTAAATATGGTATGCTGGCAGATTTGCCGGACGTTATCACAGCCAAAGAAATAGCGGCTTTTCTACGGATAAACCAAAACACCGTATACGAAATGTTCAAAGCTGGGAAAATCAAGAGCTTTGGCGGCGGTGCAAATGGCAAATCAATCCGTTGCATGAAGATAGACTTTATTGACTGGCTGGACAGAGAACGCAACCAGTCACGGCAGGAAGAAAACACCTTAGAAAATTACGAAATGCCCGCATTGATAACCAAAGGGGCAAGACGGCTGCAGGTGATATAAGGAGGTTACGATTATGGCCATGAAAACCATACATAAAGCAACATTCTTCCGTAACGAACAGGAAAAACAGATGCGCCGCACGTTTATCCTGCGGTGGACGGTGGACAAGGAAGCGGATTTTTCCGGATTTTCCATAGAGCCGCCCAGCGTGGAAGATGAAAGCATAAACATTGTAACGAAATTCCCCCACGCGGCAGAAGGTGATTTCGCTGATATGGTACGAATGATGAAACTTATGATTGACCCGGTGGAGGTAGTTGTGGAATGAGGAGAAGAAAATTTAATGCAAGGCGCGGAGCCGCTTGCTTAGTGCTGGCGGCAACAGCCTTCTTTTTTTGCGGCGCGTACAAGGGCGATCAGGAATTGATAGAGGACACATATATAGTACAACCAGGTGACACCATCTGGAGTATCGGTGAAACATACCTGCCATTGAACACGGGCGGCCGCCGTTATCTGCCTGAATTTGTGGAAGGTATCAAAGAACTCAATCCCTGGGTCGTAGAACAAAGGTACAACATTCACCCATGCGATAAAATCCGCGTGAATTATTGGATAAAAATGGAGGCGCAGAAAAATAGGCAAAGCCGAACTAAGGAAAAGATTATTAAAAGATTTGGCGGCAAGAAAACAGGAGGCATGAGTTATGAGCGGCATTTGTACCCCTATTACAGATATGATTTATGTCACGGGAGACTATGGCGGCATTGCAATTCATTTCCGGCCGGGGGAACGGTGGGAGTTTCAACGGGACGAAAACCACAGTGACAGGTTGGTGGCTCATAAAAATAACAGGCTGTCTATCAGCCTGACCGTAGAAAAGTTCTATAAGGTTTTTGAAGTCAAGGAGCGGAAATGACGCAAAGTGTCAGAAAGACCCATAAGCGTACAAGGACTTCCCAGGAGTGGGGAACAGAATATAGTTATTTTGAACGTGAACGGCAATTGATAAAAGCTCACTGGTTGATGGTGGAGCATCATCGTGGGCGGCAGCATAGAAAATGGAATATTTAAGCAAGAAAAAGCCCCACAGCTTGCGACTGTGGGGCACTGCTGGAACAAGTCCGGCAAAGTGGCTATAAAAAACTTCTATATAATTATAGCACACTTTCCCTCAATAATATACAGGTTTTACAGGTACGGGTGAAAGTCCCGTTATGGAGTTCATCAAACCGTTAATAACTCACGTATTATTATTTTAAGAAATACAGTTTTATACAATGCAATATCTATGATGAGGAGAAGTGGTCATGCCATATATGCAGAAAACAAAAGAGACTAAGGACAAAAAAGTAATCGTCATAGATAAATATTATAGTTTTAGGGCTAGGCCGTGGGGGAAGAAGCTGGCAGATATCAGAAACCCCAAGACAAAAGAATCCACTGAGGATATGAAAAAGAGAAATAAGAAAAGGGCCGAGGAGAGAACTGCCTTGATGATTGCCAACAACTTCACGGAGGGCTGCCCCTACCTGACTATCACCTACACCAAGGAAAACAGGCCGCAAGGGGAAGAGGCGGAAAAGGAAGTCAAGAAAGACCTGAGAAATTTTGAGGACAGGCTGAAAAGGTATTACATGAAAAAAGGCGTTGTACTTAAGTATGCTGCTACCGTGGAAAATGTTTCTGCAGATTGCCGTGGTCATGCTCATGCACATTTGCTTTTACCTGACCTGCCGGAGGTGAGAACGGACAGGGAGTATGAGCGCATCTTTACCGAAATCTGGGGCAAAGGGTACGTGCGCGTAATTCAATACGGTGGCGAAATGAAAGATGCTACCAGACTGGCGGCGTATTTTCAAAAGCAAAACAAAGCAGATGGCGGTGCGCGGATGAGCTTCTCCCAAAACTGCGAGAAACCAGTGGAGGAAAAGAAGGAAATTCGCCGCTCCAGCTGCTATTCTGAAAAAATCGTTATCCCGGCAGGGTATTTCGTCAACAAGGAACTGACTTTCCAGGGGTATACCCGTGACGGCTATCCCTGCCAGCATATAGTTTTAGAGAGGTGCGAAGATACTGAGCGCCGTTATTGGGATTTTGTCAAAGGGAATTATTTGGAAAGGGGGCGATAGCGTGAAGGTATTTAAGAATTTTGACCCATGGGCATTTGGCTTGGCTATAAAACCTTTGCCGGAACATAAAAAGCGGCTGGCTGTCAGGATGGTGGTGAGGGATTTAGACAAAAATCAGCGGGCGGCACTATTCAAGAAACTGGAACAACTCAGGAGGCGCAGAAAGTGATCGAACTTAAAAGCATTATGACAAAAGCAGAAATAGACGAGGCGGAAAAGCAGCTGAGGCAACGCCGGGAAAAGGCGCTGGCAGATTTTAAGGCCGGGCGGAAAAAGTCATCGGATACCATTGCCGTAAAGAATGCCATAGATGCTATGCTGGCACTTTTGGCCCGAAAGAGAAAGAAGGTGTGTAAATGACAGTATTGGAACAAGCAGCACATGATTTAAGGAAAGTGATGGAGCAGGTGGCTTGGGACTTAGGTAGAATGATGGCAAAATTGCATAAAACTATGCTTAAAATAGGCCGCCGGATTTGTGGACTTCTGGAGTTTATCGAGTATTACCAGCGGATGCAAAGGAAGTCGGCAAGAAGGGCGAAATATTACCGGCGCATGGAATTTAAGCGCAAAGAAAGGGAAAGGAGGGGGAAGAAATGACAGAATACCAGACTGGGCTTATATGGGGTGGAATCTTAGGCTGGTTGATATCCAGTTTTACCCTTGTTTTTTGGCTGGCTCTGTTTCGGGGAGGAAATGCAGCTGAGTGTATGCCGGACTGGAGGGGAGAGCATGAAACTCAAAGATTATCTGAGGCTGAGAAAGATAGTGGAGACGCGCCGCGTCGCTGGCAAGGCTAAACCTTGCCCGATGAAAAAGAGAAAGAAGGGCAGGCGGTGATGGAATTATACAAAGACACTACCGCATGGATGGCCATAGGAAATATTAAAAAACAAGAAAAAAGGCAAAGCGGCAAAAAGAAGCAGCGAATGCAGATACGATACGCACGGTACTTTGAGGAATCAAATGGACAAGGGGAAAATGCCAGGAATAACCGCAAGACTAACCTGAACAAGCCGGCCAGCACTTAAGAGACTGTGCGACAACTAAGAAAGGGCAACGATGGCGAGGAACAATTTTGAGAAACTATTTGGTAAAAATGGTGAACTTGTGAAGGAAAGACGAAATCAGGTGGTGCTGGGTGCGGCACAGATAATTAAGTCACATTGCGATGATGTAGGCGGTGATTGTGTTGATAAGCCGAATGTATGCCCATTACAAAGACCGGGCGCAAATTTTGAGATATTCAAAATATATTGCTGTGGTTTGTATGACTGTCACCCATCAGATTGGGAGCTTTAAGGAGGAACGGAGATTATGAAAAAGCAGGCTTTGAGTGTATCAATCAAGACCAAGAAGGAAACCACGGTTTACACAGTCAAATGGAAGGAGGCCACCGGGGAAGAGCGGCAGTGCAAGAGCACCGACTTTCCCCGGCCTGAACTGGAAGATACCATAGAGGCATTTATGCCACTGCTGTCAGACTTTACTGGGATTCCTAAGAATAATATCAGGTGGGCGGAGATAGCTGGGGCAAACTTTGAGTATACCAAGAGTGGGGCGGCTACCTTATCCCTGGGCGTGGCGGTTGGTATCAGTGATGTGGGCAGCTACACCTTCAAGTCCCCGGAGATAGCCGTGGATTTAGAACACGCCGATATCAATACCGCCGAGACATGGCGGGACAAATACAGTGCCCTAGCCAAATTCCTCCATGATGAAATTATTTACTATGCCGAGGGTAAGCGTGCACAGGAGACTTTATTTGAATTCCGGGAGGATGAAGAAAATCCGCAACCGGCTGCGGATTGAGCAAAAATTTTATTCGGTTTTCGATGTGATTAAGAAGGGATGATTTGATGGGGAGATACCACAGTAGCATGAAAGGTTCAAAGATGCAGGTCAATGATTATTGCGGTAACTGCTATTTTTACCAAAAGCTGAAGATTGAGGATGCTGATATGGGCGTGTGCCAGTATTGCAACCAAACGAAGCGGAATGAGTCGAAGGCCTGCAATAAATGGCTAGGTAAGGTGAAACAGAGAACTGAGGCAGATTCCGGCTGATGGCGTGGATGAAATATACAAGGTGTTGCATGGAAGAAGAGGAGAGTGAAGGCATTGGCCAGCAGGAAAAGATTTGAAATCAGGTTGACGCTTGCAGAACTTTATGCGATTCGTAAAGCACTTATCAAGCAAGGTGACGAGCCGGAACTGCTGTCGAAAATAAACGAGCAGATTGAAATGCTGCATGCGTATTTTGATGGGCGGTGGAATTTACCGCTTGGTGTTGAGCCAACTTTGAGATTATGGCGGTTGCGGTGAGCTGGAGGTGCGGAAAATGTCAGTAGAAGAAATCTTGCAAGCATTAGGAGAAGTTGGACGGTTATGTGCAGTTAAACGATTACGTGTTGGAGAAGACAAATGTAAGGAGAACTGCCAATTTGCGTCTAAACAGAATCATCGGTGCTTATTTAAGACACCGCCAGCACTTTGGGGTTCTTTAGGGATATTAGGTGAACGAGGTGAGCAAAAGAAGTTAGCTCATATAGCCAAGGTTATGAGTGATTTGCAAGAGTATTGCTATGGTCGCGACCATAGTGACGAGAGGGTTCACGAAGATTGTCCAATTAAAGAGCTATGTATAGATGAGAATATGTCAGTGTTTAATTGGCCTATTATTACCAAAACAGACATTGAGCGATTGGAGCGTGAAAAATGACTAATCAGCAGTGGATTATTTGGAAGATGATTGACATGCACTCTTATGAGCTTGGCCAGGTGTTAAGCGGCAGGTGTGATACCTGTGTTGCGAGACCTTTTTGTAAAAAAGAATTCCCACCGAATACCGCTAAACCTCAATGTCACCATATCATTACTAAGTGGCTACAACAGGAACATAAGGAGCGTGGCGAATAATGAAAATGAAATACGAAGTCGGAGATAAAGTTCGGATTCGCAAGGATTTGAAGATTTGGGAGCAATATGGCGGGCTTTGTTATGTAACACCAAACATGCATGCATTAGGCGGAAAAATCGCTCGTATTACAGAGGTTATTGAGCCACCTGGAGTATATCGTATTGATTTAGGAGGCATTATCCACTGGGCAGATGAAATGTTTGAGGATGTAGATATGGAGGTACAGGAGCAAGGCGGTGATTGTCGATGAGTGAGAATAAAATGGCAGAAGTAGCCGCTTTATTTGGTAAAAAATTATGCGAAGAATTTACTGTGAGCGTGCCACGGTACGAATTTGGAAAAGTAAAGGAAAGAATGATAGTAAAAGGCTGGTTCGGCAGTCGAGGCTTTCAAAGTGAGCAGATAATAATTTCTGACAGCTATATCTTTGCGAAGCTTTTGGAAGGCGAGGCTGTGATTGTCAATGATTAGGCGGTGATTTTCGATGTTTGATAAATTATTCAATAATCGGCTGATATTTACCCTTGAAATGCCAGTGATTGGGTGGATAGCACTTATGAGCTATGTAGGTGTAGATGTAATCTATCGAGTATGGCTTATTGGTCGAGCAATGCTTGGCAGTGAATAACAATGGAGGATTAAAGATGAGTGTTGACAATGTAAATCATCCGGCGCATTACCAACTGCCTGGAGGCGGCGAAACCATTGACTTTATAGATGCCGCTTGTGGTGAGGGCTCGGAATACTATTATCAGGGCAATATACTTAAGTATGTTTGTCGGTACCGGGAAAAGGGCGGGGCTGAGTCGCTGAAAAAGGCCCGCTGGTATCTTGACCGGCTCATCGGTATGCAGGAGATTAAGGAGATGGGGCTACGCGATGATTAAAATCGATAGGCAGCATCATAAGATTATTAGGACATCCCCGATCTGGGGGCCATGGGAATATGAATACCATGAGCGTCATCAGCAGATAAGAAAAGCGCACAAATTGATGGGCCGTCCGCCGGAGGAGGGGAGTCAGCGTGGAAAATGAGCAGGACATTGTGAATAGCATGAAAGAAGACCGCAAACTGGCGGAAGATTATATCTTGAACTATACGAAGCATAAAAAAGACTATGAGCGCAAAAAAAGGGAATGGCTGGAACAGGGCCGCCCGCCAGTGGATACTAACGTTGGCGGCGGTAAAGGGAATCTGCCTGGGCACCCGGTGGAAGATATGGCCATAAAGTCAGCCGACTATGATATTGAACATCTTAGATATCTGTGGCTTAGAGCTGTAGAAATTGCACTTCGGACATTCGGGGAGCGCAAGAGAATCTTTATTATCTGCCGGCAGGAGGCGGAGCGCCATAATATTGGTGGGCGTGGGCGTCACGGGTGGGTAGTTTACACCCAGCGCAGATATGCGGAGGAAATCGAGAAGAGATTTATCAATGCGAATGGCTGGTTAGGGGATAGAAGAATTAGGGATATGTGGCGTCAGATTTTGGATTGTGTGGTTGAGATTCATTTAAGACTGCAAGCTAAAATTTTTTAAAAACGGCAGCCGTTTTATAGACAAAAACCGTGGTATGCTATTACTGTGGATTGCAAGGTAATCATTCCACATCCTCTCCTATAATATAGATTCAGTTCTCGGGATGGGCCGTCAGTAATGGCGGCCTTTTCGCATGCTGAGGTGACGGTATGACTGAGTTGGACAGAATGATTAAGAGAGCCGCCCGGCGGGAATTAAAAGGATACCCGGGGGCTATAAAATTATGTGACGTCTATGAATTTATGGCACATTTACAACGGCGGGAGTGGAAGGTATTGATGCCCCGTACCCCGTTAGAACTTCTTTACATGAAACACTATGGACTGGAAATATCTATTAGATGGAACCCTGAGCTACGCAAGACGCAGACGAACCGAGTAGGATACTGTCAATATTATTTGTGGATAAATCGTATCGGCATGGACTTATAGCTCGGGGGTGTCTGCGTTGTCGCGTGCTGGAAGTAATGCAGGCGTGGAGTTATTCATCAGCTTTGTTATCATCATGGCGGCGTTGAGGTTACAGCCTCGACTCTGTCCACTAATAAACCCCCGGCCGCAGTTGTTGGGCTGGAGGATGGGCCCGCCCCTGCAACGGTGGCACCGTTCACCAGCCTGCTTACTGTGGTGAGTGGAAGTACTTGGCTGGATGAAGGCCAACACACATACATTATCAGCAGGAGGCTCGGGCCGCTCTGTTGACCGCCCCCGGGGGAGCCGTGGATAGGTTCTTCCGGGGGAGGGCTAACGATCGCGGCTGCCGAGGCCCCAAAATTTTTTTAGATTTCAATTTTTTCTCGGGCTTGGTTCACCGAAAACGGCCTGCTCGGGAAAAAGTAACAATAATTTAGCACATTTGTCCTAAAAGGCCAAAAATGTTAAGCGAAAGGAGGTAAACGCATGAAAGTTTCGGGAAAAGTGAAGGAAATTACAGTTACTCAGCGTAATTTGGCCATGGCCATCGGAATTACTCCGGCGCGAGTGAGCCAGCTCGTAAAAGAAGGCGTGGTCATCCGGAACGAGTCCGACAAGGGCGGAGGCGTTTACCTCTATGAGTCGGTCAAGAATTACTGGCTCACGCAGGCAGGGCCGTCAACGTCTGACGATGGCTCGGAGCTCAATTTTGAGCTGGAGCGGGCAAAGCACGAACGGACAAAGCGCGAAATCGCGGAGATTAAACTCCAAAAGATGGAACGCTCCGTCTACGACGCCAAGACAGTTGAACTGGTGATGACTGAAATGTATTCTAACCTTCGCACTCAGCTATTGGGCCTGCCGGCTAAACTGGCCCCGCAGCTGGAAGGTCAAACGAAGGAAGAAATATATACTCTCATGACAAAAGAAATAGAGGCCCAGCTGGCAGAGCTCTCCGAGTATTCCCCGGAGTTGTTTGTATCTGAGGTCGAGGATGGTGATTCTGATGAAGACCGCGAGTGAGTTATGGCGGTATGTGAGTCAGAAGGGCTTGAAACCTCTGCCTAAGACGGAAGTCAGCACATGGGCGGACGGCTATCGTATTTTGTCGCAGGGCGCCGCGGAGCCCGGGCGGTGGAAAACCAGTCGCGCTCCGTATCAAAAGGACATAATGGATGCCTTTACCCAACCCGGTATTCACAGGGTAGTGGTTATGTCATCGTCACAGATTGGCAAGTCGGATATCATGAACAATGTTATCGGCAGGTTTGCTCATTTGGCCCCCTGCTCTATTATGATGGTGCAGCCGACGATTGACATGGCGCAGGATTACTCAAAGACTCGTATCTCTCCCATGCTGAGGGATACAAAGGTTTTGTCTCATCTCTTTTACAACGTGAAAGAGGATGCCGTGAAACAGGGAGCTAAGACAAGGGACGGCAATAATACCATCCTGTCAAAGCTATTCCCGGGCGGCCGCCTCATCATGTGTGGCGCCAATTCTCCGGCGGGGCTTGCCTCTCGCCCGGTACGAATCCTGCTCTGTGATGAGGTTGACCGTTTCCCGGATTCCGCGGGCACTGAGGGCGACCCGGTAGACCTTGCGTCCAAGCGTATGACTACATTTTGGAATAGAGTCATGGGCCTGTTCTCGACGCCAACGAACGAAGGCAGCAGTCGCATTGCCGCCGAGTATCTTACTGGTACTCAGGAGGAATGGCAGTACCAATGCCCGAACTGCGGTGAATGGCACGCTATCCGCTATATTGATATCAAAACCGAATACTCTGAGCACAAGGACGCCCAGGGGCGAACGACCGTAACCGTTGACTCCGTGAAATGGAGTTGCCCGGATTGCGGTTTTTTATTTGATGAGCGCGAGATTAAGGCTGCGCCTCAAAAGTATATTGCCCAAAACCCTGTGGCCATAAAGAACGGCATCCGCTCCTTCTTTGTTAATGCATTTTCTTCGCCATGGATATCGTGGGCGGAGATTATGCGCGAATGGCTGGAGGCCAAGGGCGACCCATCGCGTGAAAAGGTTGTAGTCAATACCCGTTTCGGGGAACCTTATCGGCAGGCTGGAGCTTTTGACGACGAGGAAGTCTTTGTTCGCCGTCGCGAACAATATGGCGCAGAACTGCCGGAAGGTGTGCTGATGTTGACTGCGGCAGTCGATACGCAGGATAACCGTCTGGAGTATGAGATTTGTGGATGGGGCGCTGCTGAGGAGTCATGGGGAATATCCAAGGGTGTTATTTTAGGTACGCCTGATCGGCAGCAGACATGGGACGCACTCGATGAGGTGCTGGACCGTACATACTATTTCAGCAATGGCATCGGGCTTAATATTACCCGGACGCTCATTGACTCGGGCGGCCATTATACCGGCAATGTCTATCTGTACTGTCAAAAGAATTGGAGTAAACAGCGCGTCCCGATTAAGGGCCAAGGCGGTCCCGGGCTCCCGCTGGTGTATAAAGTTACTCGGGCGCATAATTCGCCCGTCGCGTTGCTGATACTTGGCGTTGACGATGGTAAACAGCAGGTTATGAATCGGTTGGCTATTGAGGTACCAGGGCCGTCGTACTTCCATTTTCCGCTTGATGGTGACGCCGGGCTTGAATACAGATGGTATGACCAGCTGTATTTCAAGGGCATTATTTCAGAGCATAAGCGGAAGGTCAAGAAAAACGGCGTACTGCATACCATTTGGGAGACAACGGCGGGCGTCCGTAACGAACCTCTTGACCTTCGAGTTTATAACCTTGCCGCTATGCAGTCATGTAAACCTGATTGGGAGCGGCTGCAGATGGCAATTACAGGGAAACCGGTTAAAACCGAACCCGCAAAACAGATTAAAAGCGAGCCCCAGCGTGTTCGTAGACCGAGCAGGCGGGCCTCTAAAGGCACGAGTATATGGTGACGAGGTGAGTTTATGGCGAATGCAATTCAGAATCGGCGGCTGGAAATGTATCTGGAGGCCGAACGAGCTGTCCTGTCGGGGCAGTCTTACACGATTGGTAATCGCACGCTTACCCGTGCCAGTCTCTCCGAAATCCGGAAAGCGATTGACGCTTTGATTGCTGGTGGAGCCACCATAGACGGAGTAGATGCAGGTAGCACGGGTAGGAGTAAACGAGTATTATTCGTGGACGGGAGGTGAGATAGTTGGCAAGACAACGGAAAAAGATAACCGCAAAACAGAATAAGCGCATCCGTAACAGCGGCTATTCCGAAGGCGGTGCCTCCCGGACCAGCAACATACTGAAAGCATGGGACCCCACGAAGTTATCCAGTAAAAGCGACATTGACCGTAACTTGGAAACTTTGCGAAATCGGGCGGCTGATGAGGCTATCAATACCCCGATAGGCGCGGCGGCCATTTATTCAAGTGCTACGCACGCGGTAGGAACAGGGTTGACATTGTTCCCGCGGCCGAATGCTAAACTGCTGGGGCTGACTCCCGAGAAAGCGAAGGAGTGGACACGTAAAGCCCGGGCTGAATTTCAGCTGTGGGCGGAGTCGAAGGACTGCGATGTATATCGTCGGAATAATTTCTATGACCTGCAGCATATCGCGTATTTGTCTTATCTGACAGACGGCGACGCCTTCGCATTGTTCCGCCGGAAGATGCCCACTCGGATGGCTCCGTATTCCTTGCGGTTGCAGTTATTGGAGGCTAATCGGGTGAGTAACCCGCTTGACTCGGGGATGACGAATTACACCAGCGTCGAAATGAATGCACCGACGCCGGGGCACCATATTATTTCCGGTGTTGAGGTTGACGCGGATGGGGCCATAGATGGTTACTGGGTGTCGAATAAGGTGCCTCATGATTACACTGATATTAACGGTGTAACTCAATGGGTGAAGGTCAAAGCTGTTGGTGAACTTACGGGGATGCCTAACATCCTGCAGATTTGCCATGATACCCGAGCCGACCAATACCGCGGCGTGCCGTATCTTGCGCCGGTAATCGAGACACTGAAACAGACTTCCCGCTATACAACGGCGGAGCTGGCCAGCGCCATCGTGAAGTCGTTCTTCTCGTTGTTCTTTACTGAAACGCCTTCCGGCAGCACATTGAACGACGTGCTGGGAAATTCGTTTGAGAATGACCCGAGCGCTCCTGTGGTGGACGTCGGTGATTACGCGTTGGGACCCGGCACGCTGAACGCACTGCCCAGTGGTGTGGACGTGAAAAGTGTCGATGCCAGCAATGCGCAGTCAACCTTTGGGATATTCATGGAGGCTTTGCTGAAACAGGTAGGCGCGGCGTTAGGTCAGCCGTATGAGGTGCTGATGAAGTCGTTCACCAGTTCTTACAGCGCATCGCGGGCGGCCTTGTTGCAGGCATGGGATGAGTACAAACAGCGCCGGATATGGTTCGCTAGAGACTTTTGCCAGCCGGTATATGAAGTATGGCTCGCGGAGGCCGTTGCGCTGGGACGTATTGAGGCCCCCGGCTTTTTCGACGACCCCACCATCCGCAAAGCGTGGTGTAATGCGGAATGGTTTGGCCCGACCATGAGTATCCTTGACCCTGTGAAGGACGTCAATGGCTCGCATTTGAGAGTACAGTATGGCTTGTCTACTCGTGAACGTGAGGCGGCAGAAATGACCGGCTCCGATTATGAGGAGAACATAGAGCAGTTAGCTTATGAGCAGTCGCTTATGGCTGCCGCGGGCGTAACTGATAATGGGGCCGCGCCAGCGACACCTACGGAAGGAGGTGATAATGATGAAGAAGTTCTGGCAAATAAAGAACGAGGCGGAAACGGATAATGCTGAAATGCTTATCTACGGGGAAATCGCGGATACGACTTGGTGGGGCGATGAAGTCACTCCCAAGCAGTTCGCCGATGACCTGAAAGCCTTGGAAGGTAAGGACCTTACGGTGCGAGTTAATAGCCCGGGCGGAGACGTATTCGCCGCGCAGGCTATTTACAATCAGCTGAAGTCTTACGCCGGACATGTCACGATGCGTATTGATGGCCTGGCGGCCAGTGCTGCCACCATTATCACTTGCGCAGGTGATACAGTCATAATGCCCGACAATGCTCTTTTTATGATTCATAATCCAAAAGGGGCGATGTGTGGTTATTACGGCGCTAAAGACCTAACTGATTACGCAAAACAGCTCGACACGGTACGACAGACTATCGTCAATGTCTATAAAAAGCGTTGCGCGAATCTGTCGGACACTCAAATTAAACACAAGATGGACGATGAAACGTGGATGACGGCCCAGGAGGCTCTCGATTACGGTTTTGTTGACCAGCTTGACTCGGATACTGAGGTCGTAAACAGCTTGAAAGATGGCATGCTGATTGTGAACTCTGTATCCTGCGATTTGTCCCGGTTCAAACGGGGCGAAGAAGTAGCGGCAATTATGGACAAAATTTCTGCCCGTAAGGGCGAAAAAAGCCCCCAAAATGCTGAAAATGGTAAAGAAAGTGAGGAAAATCCTATGGAAAATAAGGATTTACTTGAAAAAATCAAGAACCTCCTTGGCATGGAATCCGAACAGGCCCCCGCAGAGCCGCAGGCTCCCGAGGGTGTAAAGGACGAGGCTAAGGACCCGGTTGCGGTAGAACGTGAACGTCTGTTGGCACTTGACGCTCTTGACGACCACAAAAACGGTGCCGTCACTAAGATGGTAAACGCTGCTAAAGCAAACGGCTCGACCGTTGAACAGGTTAAGCCGTTTATCGACGCTCTTCGTGAAGATGGAGAAAAGAAGGACGAACAGACCAATGTGCTGGACGCCATTAAAAATCTGATTAAAGATGAAATGGAATCCGGTGCGCAGCAGGTCAGTCCGTCTGCTCCAGAGGCTACGCCTGCTGATAAAAAGCAGGCCGCCATCGATGAAGTTGTTAATCTGGCGAATCAGAAAAGAGGTTGAATAATATGGCAAGTATCGAAACGCTGGCCGGCGTAACCTTTGACGGTCTTTTCGCGGGCCCCGAAAAAGAAGTATTCACAAAGAACGTAACCGTTAAATCCGGTGAGAACGTAAAGCGCGGCGCTCTGTTGAGCCTTGACGCTAACGGCAAAGCCATTGCTACTCCCGCCGCCTCCGGCGACGACCCGGCTGGTGTTGCAGTATTTGTGGCTGCCGAAGATATTAACGCGGCTACGGCTGACAAGGTTGGCACCGTATTCACCTCCGGTTACTTTAACCGTGAGGCCCTTATCGCTGTTACTGGCGATACGGTCAATGCGCATGAAGAAGAACTGCGCTCCGTTGGCATTTATCTTTCTTCCGAAAAGTAAGTAAAGGAGGCTATAATAATGGCTATTGAACTTAAAGACACTGTAAGCCTTATGCAGGCTATGGAGCGCATTAAAGCTCCCGCCACGACGCTCGTCGATACCTTTTTCCCGATTATCCCGACTCCAGCTGTGACCAGTAAGATTATGGTTGAATACCGTAAAGGTAATCGCCGTCTTGCTCCGTTTGTCGTTGAAGGTGCCAAGGGCCTTAACGTTTCCCGTGAAGGTTCCAACGTAAGCATCTATCAGCCGCCTATGGTTGCTCCCCGTCGCCCGATATCTCCGGAAGACATCGAACAGCGCGGCTTTGGCGAGGGTATCTATTCTGCTAAAACTGCCGCCCAGCGTGCTACTGAAATTCAGGCTCGCGACCTCGCAGAACTGCAGGCCATGATTCTGAACCGTAAAAATCAGATGGCCGCCGAAGTGCTGAAAACTGGTGCTTACACAATTAACGGCTACGCTGATGACGGCGTAACTGCTAAGGTAGACACTATTTCCTTTGGTACCGTCCAGACGGTTACGCCGACCAAGGATTGGGATCAGGCAGATGCTACCATCTACGCCGATATTAAGAACGCATCCGAGATGGTGCAGGAAAATGCGGGCATGGTTCCGACGGTTGCCTTGGTTGGTAAGAACGTCGGCGAATATCTGCTCAATAACACGGAAATCATGAAGTGGTTGTCCGTTCCGAATAACGACAATCTGTCTTTGATGAGCATTCAGCCGCGCATCACTTCTCCTCAGGTTATGCGTATCGGTTTCATCGCAAGCCTCAATCTGGAAGTGTTCGCCTATATGGAAACCTATCAGGATGATAGCGGTAACGTGGTTCCGTTCCTTGGCGATAATGATGTTATCGTCGGTGTACCGGGCCGCGGTCGTCAGCTCCACGGTGCCGTAAACCTCATCAATGACGATGAAACCGGCTTTGAAACTTATTCCGGTTTGTACGTTCCGAAGTACGCCGCATCTAAGAACTCTAACACGATGAGCCTTACGGTATACAGCCGTTTCCTGCTGGCTCCTGAGTTTATGGATGATTGGGTATACATTAAAGCGAAAGTGTGATTGCTATGAAGGTCGAAGTTGTTAAAGGTTATGTGTCCCACAATAAGCGCCTCTTTGGTGTTGGTGTCTGCATTGATGTAGACGCCAGCGCCGCTGAACGCTTGATTCGTGCCGGGGTTGTCAAAGCCGTGGATAACACGGTAGCGGCACCCGTAAAGGCTGAGGCCCCGGCAACAAAAGAACCTGCCAGTGAAGATACGATTTTGCCTGAGGCTGACCCCGCGGCGGAGGCCCCGGCAACAAAAGAACCTGCCAGTGAGAATACGATTTTGCCTGAGGCTGACCCCGAGGCTAATGTTAAGCCGAAACGAAAAGCCCAGGCAAAGAAATGATTGCCTTCAAGGAACAGGTTGCTGCCGATATCAGCGGCGTTTTTCTGGAACTGGATGAATTCGCAGAGGAGCACGAGCTGAACGGCACGACCTGTACCTGCGTCATTCAGAGCCCGACGGCGCAGGAGCAGTTTCAGCAGGGCCTAGCTTATCGAGGCTATGAAGGTATAAGCGGCGAAAAGATTATCGTGCATGTGGCAAAAGACAGTTTGCCGGAAGTACCTGCCCACGGGCAAGTATTCAGCTTAGATGGCGAATTGATGGAGGTTGATTCTTGTATCGATGATATGGGAATGCTCTCCATTACGCTGCATCAGAATGTGAGGTGATACGCATGGCCATCGAGATAGAATTATCATCGAACGCCAATCTGGAGCGTACACTTAACAGCCTGGCACCCACAAACGTTTATAAGGCAGTCAGCGCGGCATCCAAGCGAGCCGCGACGGCCGCCCGAACGGCGGGCACGAAAAAGATTCGTGAGATTTACACTATGAAGGCCGGCGACTTAAAGAGTCGGGCGGCTATTAAGCCTCAGCAGGACGGAGCTACCTTGGAAATCAAGGGCCCCCCGGAAGGCATTAAAAAGTTTTCAGCAGCTAAAAAGAGTTTTGGCGTGTTCGCCACCATTAAGAAAGGCCACGGGGTGAGAATCCCGCGGTCTTTTGTTATGAACGGCCGTTTTGTTGCACGCGTCGGAAAAGAGCGTTATCCCGTGGAGGGATTGTACGGGCCTGCGGTTCCGCAGTTGTTCGGAAATCCCGAAGTAATGGAAATAATGCAGGAACGCGGTAGCGAAGTGTTTGAGTCACGCCTGACTCATGAAATTGAACGCAGGATGGGGGGCTGATTATGACACCGTTGGAGTGTGCTGAAGGTATCACGGCTTTCATTCAGCGTCAAATAGCTGAATACGATGAGGATATCCGCGATATCAATCCGGATGGCATCGAAACAAAAACGCACGTGCAGGCTTTTACAGGTTTCCTTCCAAGGGCCCGATCCAAGGAAGAACTGTTGAAGTTGTGCCCTGCGATTGTTGTCCGCCCGGATGAAGTGAGCGATGAAGAAGAACGGACGATCGTCCGGCTCATCATGTATGTGACAACATACGACCCTGATATGCAGCAGGGCCATGTATCCCTCTATCATTTGATGGAGTGGCTGCGCTATCAGCTGTTGTCCCATAACCCTGTCCCTGATGCGGATGGGAAGGAACGATGGTTCATTGTTGATGGAACACTAAAGTCCAGTGTTCCGGATGACCAGCCATTCCCCCAGTGGTGGGGATATGTCGAGGCGGATATATATTTGCCTCAGCCCAAAACTAATTACACGCTGACTTATGACTGGAGGCGAGAACGTGGCGAAGTCGAAAAAGACTAAAGCCGCTGAAGTCGCTGAGATTCAGGAAACTCAGGGGCCCGTGGTATACGTTGGCCCCGGTTTCCGTGATTCTCGGTTAGCGACTTTTGCGATATTTGCAGACGGTGTTCCTGCTGAATATAAGGGCACCATTTACGAAAAACTCTTTGTTAAGCCCGAGCATTTGAATGAGGCGCGTAAAGCTATCGGCACGACCGGTACTGCGCTCCATACATTCTATATGATGGCTGATGAAGAACATAAGAAAGGTGGTAAATAAACTATGGCTTATTTTCATGGTGCGAGAGCGTCGGAAGTTGATACGTCGTTACTTGCGACTGTCAGCACGACTGCTGGTCTGCCGGTGGTATTCGGTACCGCTCCGGTGCATCTGACCAGTGACCCGACCAAGTATGTCAATAAACCGATTATCTGTTATAGCTGGAACGAGGCAGTCAGCGCCCTTGGTTACTCCGGCGACTGGGATAAGTACACGCTTTGCGAGGCTATGTTCTCCGAGTTTAAGATGTACGGTGTTAAGCCGATTGTGTTCGTTAACGTTCTCGATCCGGCAAAGCATAAGACGGTTGTTACAGCTGAGGAAAAGGCAGTATCCGGCAAAACCATTACCCTGTTAGAGGCTGTTCTGCTGAGTACGTTGACCGTAAAGGCCCTTGCGGAGGGCACGCCTGCTGTCCTGAATAAGGACTACACTGCCGCCTATGACGATGACGGTCAGCTGATTATTACGGTTCTCGATGACGGTGCTTTGGCCTCTGCCGAAAAGCTCTATCTGGACTACACCAAGGTAGACCCGAGTAAGGTTACTGCCTCGGATATTATCGGCGGCGCATCCGCTGATGGTTCCGCTAAGGGCTTGGAACTGCTCGACAGCATCTACACGATTCTGTCCCTTGTTCCCGGTATTGTTGCCGCCCCGGGATGGTCTGAGGATCCGACTGTGGCAGCCGTTATGAAGGCTAAGTGCCTGAATATCTCCGAGCTGTTCCGTTGCGTATGCTTGACGGATGTTGATACGAAGGTTGTACGTGCTTACACCGACGTCAATGTTTGGAAGAATAACAATAACTACACTGGCACCAATCAGGTAGTATGTTGGCCTGCTGCCCGCAACGGCGACATGATTTTCCACATGTCTACTCATATTATGGGTATTATCGGTGTTATGGATGCGGCTAACCAGGACGTGCCTTATCAGTCCCCATCCAATCTCTCCATGCAGATTACGGGGCTTTGCCTTGCCGATGGTACGGAAGTTACGCTTTCCCTGCCGCAGGCTAATCTGCTGAATTCTCAGGGCATTATGACCGGCCTGAACTTCTCCGGCGGTTGGAAGTCCTGGGGTAACTACACGGGCGCATATCCAGGCACGACTGATGTGAAGGATTGTTTCATTTGTGTTCGCCGTATGTTTGACTGGCAGTATCAGACGTTCATTCTGACTTATTGGAGTCAGGTTGACCGGCCTCTTACGCCGCGTCTCTTCAAGAAGATTGTTGACTCCGAGATCATTCGCCTCAATGGTCTGGTATCTCGTGGCTATATGCTGGGCGCTGATATCAAGTTCCTCGAGGAGGAGAACCCGACGACTGACCTGCTGGCAGGTATCATCAGATTCCACAGCTACATTACGCCGCCTGTTCCCGCTCAGGAAATCGACGATATTCTCGAATACGACGTCAACAAATTTAAGACGTTGTTCTCTTAATCCGGAGGTGAATAAATTATGGCAACAAATAAGATTCCCGAAGTCATCAATGACGCGAGAGCTTATATCGACGGCGCCGATGACCTTATCGGCGTAAAGACCATCGAACTGCCTTCCTTTGAATCCCCTACTGAGGATGTAACTGGTATCGGCGTGGCCGGCACTATTGCCGCCCCGATTCAGGGCCATTTTAACAGTATGGAAACTTCTTTGGAATGGCAGATTCCGACCAAGACCAGCTCCCAGCTTTTCGCTGGTAAGGCTATCAGCTTGGACGTCTATGCAGATATTCAGGGATTTGATGGCGCTGAAACTGCTTACACGCATGACCAGTATCATGTTGTGGTACGCGGCCGCGTTAAGAACCATGAGCCGGGTACGGTTGAGGCCCAAAAGGCTATGAACTCTAAGACGACCATCGAAACGCATTACATCAAAATCGAGTACGCTGGCGAGGTAGTGTGTGAAGTGGATAAATACGGTTACAAGTGCGTAATTGGTGGCGAGGATATCCTTGCTGTGGTTCGCGCTAATATCGGCATGTAAGTAAAACGGGGGTATTTATTATGGCAGAGAAGAAAACCGCTGAAGTAGTAGAACTGGATGCAGAGGTTATCGATGATGATAACACGCTGAAACTCAGCAAACCGCTCGCAAGCGGCGCGAACCAGCTCGTATTTGATTTTGACCGTATCAATGGCTACGTGCTTATCAAATGCGAGAAGGCCGCCAAGAAGGAAGACCCGACAATTACCGTGCAGGCATTGTCGATGATTTTCCAAGCGCATGTTGCGGCGGCCGCTGCTAAAGTTCGCTATGATGATATTCTTGGTCTTTCGGCATCCGACTTCACGGCGGCATGCCTTAAGGCGCAGGCTTTTTTACTCAATGCGGGGAAATAAGCTCCATACGCTTATCCGCCCTGCGATTGGCCAAGTATAGTAATACGCCGATAGGTTATTTCATGGAGATGCCTATCGGCGAATTTTATGCTTGGATTAAAGTTATGAACGCTGAGGTTAAACGTGAGAACGAAGAAACCGATGCTATTAACAAAGGAAAATAAGAGGAAAGGAGGTATGCAATATGGCAGGTAGAATCATGCAGCTGGCGCTGGAGATTAGAGGCCGTTTGGACGGCTCTGTTACATCATCGATGCAGAGAGCCATTAACGAGTCGAGGCAATTACAGACCCAGATAAAGCAGGCCAATCAGGCTATGCGTGACGCCAAGCAGGCGGCTGACGCTGAGCAAAGGGCGACGGGTCGAGTAAGTACCGCCCAGCATCAGCGTATTGCAGAACTGCAAGCTCGGATAAATGCTTTGACTCAGCGCCGGTCTGATATCCTTGACGCACAGGCTAGGCAGGAAGAAGCGCAGGCTCGGTTTGATAACATCACAGGCAGTCTGAAAAATACTGTCGTTGCCGGTGCTGTGCTAGCAGCCCCACTTGTGGCGGCAACTAAAGCAGCGATGGATTTTGAAAGCGCCATGGCAGACGTCCAAAAAGTGGTTGAATTTGAAGGCCCGGAACAGTTCAAAGAAATGAATAACGATATCTTGAAACTGTCTCAGACATTGCCTATGGCAGCTGACGATATTGCCAAGATAGTTGCAGCAGGCGGGCAGTCTGGCATTGACCGCGTGGATTTGATGAGTTTCGCTGAATCTGCTACAAAGATGGGGATTGCATTTGACGTGACCGCCGAACAGGCTGGCGATATGATGGCAAAGTGGAGAACTGCATTCAAGATGGGGCAGGATGACGTTGTTGGTCTTGCTGACAAGATTAACTACTTAGGCAATACCACAGCTGCATCTGCACCGCTAATCTCGGACGTTGTTACCCGCATTGGCCCGTTGGGCGAAATCGGTGGTGTAGCTTCAGGGGAAATTGCCGCATTGGGTGCGTCGATGGTTGGTACTGGCGTTCAGTCAGAAGTAGCCGCTACGGGCATTAAGAATTTGATACTCGGCATGGTTGCAGGCGAAGGCGCTACAAAATCACAGGTGGCTGCATTCAAGAAACTAGGGCTGAATGCAGTAACGATGGCTCAGAAAATGCAGACGGATGCCAAAGGCGCAATCATGGATGTGTTCCAGGCTATCCAAGGACTTGATAAGTATGAGCAGGCAACTGTATTGGCTGATTTGTTTGGCAAAGAGTCAATCGGAGCCATTTCACCGTTGCTAAGTAATCTTGATGCGTTGGAAGAAAATTTCAGCAAGGTGGCAGACGCGAGCAAATATGCTAACTCAATGGAAGCAGAATATACGGCGCGTAGCAAAACGACAGAAAACCAGTTGCAACTTGCCAAGAACACGTTGATGGCATTGGCCATAGGCATAGGCTCTGCATTATTGCCTGCGGTAAATGGGCTGCTATCATCTATTGCACCTGTGGTATCAGGCATTGCAACATGGGCAAGTGACAACCAAGAATTGATTCAGACGTTGCTTGCGATTGCAGCAGGACTGTTTGGGTTGGTGGTTGCGTTGAAAACTGTGTTCGCGGTTCAAGCTGGATGGGATTTACTGATAGCTAAACTGGCTGCTTATGGCGTAGTACAGGAAGGGACGACGGCAGGAACACTGGCACATGCTGCGGCAATGAAGATGCAGGCGGCAACAACTAAGGCGGTCGCCGCCGCCCAAGCGGCATTCAATGCAGTAATGTCCGCAAATCCGATTGCGTTGGTTGTCCTTGCTATTGTCGCCCTCATCGGCGCGATGGCATATCTCTTTAAGACGAATGAAACCTTCCGGAATACGGTTATCGCCGCATGGGAGGAGATTAAAGTCGCTGCCATAGAGGTGTGGAACGCCATCGCTCCCATCGTTATGGCCGCATGGGAAGGCATCAAAGCCGCCGCCCAAGCTGGTATGGAGTTTTTGAGGGGAATCTGGGACAGCATAAGCCCGACGGTTTCGGCGGCATTTGAAATGATAGTCCCGATATTCTCCCGGATTGTGAATATCGTAAAGACGATAATCGCTACGGGGCTGAGGCTGTGGGCGGCTTACATTCGTACCTGGATAGCGGTAATAGGTGCCGTTATACGAACGGTCGTGTCTGTGGTGGTCACGGTGTGGAATGCTATTTCCACGGCAGTCAGAACCACGATAGCCGTGATTACGGCAGTAGTTAATACCTTAATACCGATTTTCAGCGCTGTATGGACGGTCATAAAGACCGTGGCCAAAGTGGCGTTTATCGCTCTGGCTATCATAGCATTGCCGATACTTGCGGGCATTGCGGCGGCCATGCTTGCCGTTGGAGCAGTAATATACGTGACTTGGCAGGCGGTTAAGGCTGTGGCTCTTGCCGTATGGGGGGCTATCGGGCCGTATGTAATGGCTGTCATCGATGCCATAGCGTCCTTCCTTGTCAGCGCTGGCGAAGTCATAATGTCGGTGTGGGAATCAATTCAAGCCTACGCTACGCAGGTATGGGATACGATTTCCGCAGTTGTTTCTGCCGTGGCTGAGGCCATCGGCTCGTTCATTACTGCCGCCGCCGCGGTGGTAATGGCCGCATGGAACGCTATTTATAGCGCCGCGGTAAGTGCATGGAATGCCATCGTCGATACGGTAACGAGCGTATGGAATACTATTCAGAGCGTTATCGATGCCGGCGTTGCGTCGGTGACGGAGAAGTGGGACCGTCTAAAGTCAATCTTCAGCAGCCCGATTCAAGCCGTTGTTAACTTTGTTAAAGGCGGCGACTCCGATGCAGCAAGCAAGTCGGGCGTTGATATTAGCGCGAATGCGCAGGGCGGTATTTATCGCCGTGGTGCATTCCTTACGACCTTTGCCGAAGATTCGGCGGAGGCCGCCATTCCGCTTGACGGTTCAGCTCGGGCGGTAGCTTTGTGGCGGCAGGCTGGTCAAATGCTCGGGGCTATGCCCGGCGCATCTGCCAGCGCGGTTCCCGTGGCATTACCAGGGGGCTCATCCTCCAGTAGTGTTACCATAGACTTTAACCCTACTATCAATGTTAGCGGAAACGCGGACGCCGGCGTTTTGCCCATGATTCGGGCGGCGCTGGCAGAGCAAAAGGCCCAGTTTGAAAAAGAGCTGCCTGACATGCTCAACCGCGTGAAACTCAATCAGAGGAGGTTATCCTATGAGTAAGACATATACGACCATACAGGGCGATATGTGGGACCTCATAGCATTCAAGGTATACGGCAATGAGAAGTACATGGATACGTTGTTGACTGCCAACGAGCAGTATAAAGATGTGGCTGTATTCCCTCAGGGCGTTACTCTTGAATGCCCCGACGCCGATGGTGTGTCGGTGGATATCCTTCCGCCTTGGAGGCGTTAACTATGGGCCTGTTTAATATCCTTGGCGATTGGATGGGCGCCCTGCCCGGTGGGAGTAAGTTATCCCGTCGGGCGTGGGTGGTCATCAAATATACGCCCAAAGGGGAATCCAAAGACAAAGATATATCCGAAGATATCAGTAAGTACTTTCTCGGGCTGTCATATACCGATAACTTATCGGAGTCAGCCGACGATATTACCCTGACTCTGGAAGATAGGGCGCAGCTGTGGGCGGAAGAATGGTTTCCGGAAAGTGGCTCGATGCTCGATATCACTATTCATCGATACAACTGGAAGAACCTCGGAGAGGGCGAAATAGAGCTCCCACTGGGGAAATTTGAAATCGATGAAATAGAGGCGCAGGGATTCCCGTCAACGGTTCAAATCAAAGCCGTATCCGTACTGGGTAACAGTACACTTCGCGGTGTGCGCAAGAACCGTACATGGGAAAATATCAGTGTTTGGAAGTGCGCTGATGATATCTGTAAAGAAAATAATCTTGAATTGTTTTGGGATTGTGAGGAGAATCCGAATCTTGACCATGTCGAGCAGGCGGACGAATCAGACCTCGCATTCCTGCAGAAAATATGTAAGGACAACGGGCGCAGCCTAAAGGTTACTCCCGAGAAGGTTATCATCTTTGATGATGATAAGTATGAAAAGAACGACCCTGTAATATTTTGCCTAAAGCCCGGGGCTCAGGTAGAAAACGAGAAGGGCCTCGCAAATCTTGACTTGCTCACCGGTTACACGCTCAAAGCGAAGAATCGTGATATTTACTGGAAGTGCCATGTTAAATATCAGAAGGGCAAAGACAAGAAGGTTATCGAGGGAGAGTTTACGGCGCCGGATAAAACCGAGGGCCGCATTCTTTATGTCGGTGACCAGGTTGCCGATCAGGCAGAGGCCGAACGACTGGCGAAGAAGAAACTCCGAGAGGCCAATAAAGACGAGTTTACCGGGAACCTCGCGTCCCTGGGCGACTTTAATCTTGTTGCTGGCCTCGTTATTCAGATGGCGGGCTTTGGTAAATTCGATGGTAACTACATCATACTGAAAGCCAGCCACGAAATCGGCTCATCCTATACAACGAGTATCGAGATAAGGAAGTGTTTGAATGGCTATTGACCTATCTCAGTACATCTTTGTGGGGCTCGTATCAAAGCTGAACCCATCAGAGGGTACGGTGGTTGTTACCCGTCCCGACAAAGACAACCGACAAACGGCTCCCCTGCGCGTTTTGCAGAGGGGAACTAAAGCTACAAAGGAATACTGGATGCCCGCTATTGACGACCAGGTAATCTGCATTCTCCTGCCTAACATCTCGGGAAAAGGACCATCTGAGGGGTACGTGATGGGCGCCGTATATAGCGACATTGACCCGCCCGTTGAAAATGGGGCTACCACTCGGAGCCTGAATTTTCCGGACGGCAGTCTTATCCAGTATAAAAATGGGGATATAAATATCCATGCCGCAGGAAACGTAAATATTACATCCGGCGGTGTTATCAATCTGAACTAATAGGGGGTGTTACGATGCCGGCAGCGCATAGATTCGGGGACGTTAATACAGGCCATGACGCGTGCCCGCCGACTGCCTTATCCTCCGCCAGCGGTAATGTGATTACCAACGGTAAAGGACAAGGGCGCTTAAATGATTCGTATAGCCCCCACGGCTGTCCTGCCCATCCGCCTCACAGCGGAGTGGTTGCCTCTGCCAGTTCGACTGTATTCGTCAATGGCAGGGGTGCCGCCCGCGTCGGTGACTCAGTGAGTTGCGGAGGCTCGGCGGCAGTTGGCAGCGGAAATGTTTTTATAGGAGGTTGATGAAATATGTATATCGGCTACATGGGCGATGTTGTATTCACCGTATCCTCTGACTATCTGCTGACTCCATCTGAGTTTCAGCGCAGCGGCGAAAGCCGTTGGACAGAGCACGACCTGATACTTCGGAAACCGGTGAGCCAGTTTAAGGGCCCCGGGCTGGAGAAGGTGACCTTCAAAATTCACCTACGCGCCGACCATAACATAAGCCCTGACACGCAGTTAAAGAAACTGCGGCAGATGCGTGACACGGGTGCAGTTTTCCCGCTTATTATTGGAGGCAGTCCTGTCACTCAGAACTATTGGCGCCTGGTAAGTCTATCTGAGGAACCGAATTATTACGGTCCTACCGGCAAGCTATTGCAGTCTACGGCTAATGTTACGCTGGAAGAATACGACGACTCCAATTACACCGAAGAAAATACGATAGTTAATAAGTACGGTACCATGTATAATACCGTGGCCAGTCTGATGGGAGGCTTGTGATATGGCGTATCTGATTACAGCAAACGACAAGCCAAGTATTGATTTTTCTCCGGAGAATGTGGTTGCCGAAGTTATTCAGAACGTGCGAACCATATTGAGTACCATTAAGTATGAGATTCCTTTGGATCGGCAGTTCGGGATGGACGGCTCCGTCATTGATATGCCCATCCAGCAGGCTCAGGCGAAATGGTCTGCAGAAATATTTTCCCAAGTAAAGCAATACGAGCCACGGGCGATTATCGAGAAGATATCGTTTGAGGGCAGTATTGAGGGAAAGTTGGTGCCTACTGTGGAGGTGAGAATCAATGAAACTGGCTGATTTACCAGACATCGATTTTGTCGATGTTGACGCGGCAAAGGTGGAGGAATCCTTATTCTCTGCCTATACCGCGATTACCGGGCGGACGCTCGGGCAGGCCGACCCGATTAGGCTGTTTATCTTGTTTATCGCGGATATAATCATCCGTCTGCTGAACAAGATAAATGACACGGGCAAGCAAAATCTTTACAAATACTCCAGAGGAGACAATCTTGATAACCTTGCCGCAAATGCCTGGATAACCCGAATACCTGCCAGCGCAGCAACAACTACTCTGCAGGTTACGTTATCGGGGGTGCGCTCAACAGAAACTGTGATTCCCGCAGGTACTCGCGTCAGCCCGGAGAGCAATGTTTATTTTGCGACGGATGAGGCTCTGATTATTCCTGCAGGTTCTACGACCGGCACGGTATCCGCTACATGTACGACAACGGGAACCGTCGGCAACAACTACAACACCGGGGAAATAAATCAGATTGTTGACCCGGTGGCTTATGTGGCATCCATGGTCAACATAACAAAGAGCGAGGGCGGCGCGGATGAAGAGGCCGACGATGCTCTGCGTGAACGTGTCTGGGAGGCTCCCGAGGCATTAAGTGTTGCAGGCCCCGAAGGTGCTTATAAGGCCAAGACTAAAGCCATCAATAGCGCCATAGTCGATGTGAATGTGGACTCGCCATCGCCTGGCGTGGTGCAAATTGCGCCCCTGCTGACTGATGGAGGGATTCCCGGGGAAGAACTCTTGGAGGAAGTAGAAACAGCACTATCCGCCAAAGAAGTTCGACCTCTTACTGACCATGTCGTGGTTATAGCCCCGACGGCTGTGACCTATGATATCGATGCTACATATTACATCGATGAAGATGCGGACGCTACCACAGTACAAGCAAATGTCGCCGCTGCGGTTGCCGGTTATGCTGCATGGCAACGGGCAAAGTTAGGTCGCGACGTCAATCCATCACGATTGACTCAAATGCTTATGTCGGTGCCCGGTGTAAAGCGGGTGATTGTTACCGAGCCCGCATTTGCCGAAATAGCGGGTACTGAGGTAGCCAAGGCCGATAATGTGAGTGTGACGATGGCAGGGAGTGAGTCGGAATGATACAGGCAGATTACAACATCGCTGATAATCTTCCCGAATCCCTGAACCGCGAAAACCTGCAGCAGGTCGCCCAGCTGATTGATGCCAAGATGCATGAGCTAAATGTTTTATCGGAGCTTGTGTTCATCTATCCCCGAATTGATGAACTCAGCAGCGCCCTTGTGGATGCGCTAGCGATTCAGTTCCATGTGGACTTCTATGATACAGGGTTGCCGTTGGATAAGCGGCGCGCCCTTGTCAAGAACTCCGTGCGGTGGCACATGCGCAAGGGCACAGCAGGCGTGGTGCAGGAGCTGGTACAAACTGTATTTGACAGTGGGGTTGTAAAAGAATGGTTTGAATACGACGGCGAGCCATACCATTTTAGGGTAGATCTGCTGAGTGCTCCACAGATGACTCTCGAAGATATTGACCTGGTAGTTCGGGTAATCAATACAGTTAAAAATGTAAGAAGCTGGCTGGATGGCCTAGGGTATCAGCGGAATATTACTGCGAATAGGTACTATGGGACTGTGATAAGTGGCTATACCCATTTTACGATTAGTCCCGCACAGCCGAAAGATGCATCGCTGGCAGTTGAACGGTACTACATGGGCGGCATGAATGCCCACAAGAATATCGTCATTACTCAGCACACAATATCCGATTATACGCTCAGTGCTCCGCGGTATAGTGCGGGCGTATCGAGTGTACATAAACATATCTCTATTAATGAGGAGGATGATTCAGAATGAATTGGACAGGTTCGATTTTAACGGAAAAGGGAAGGGCGCTGCAGGCTAAAATTGAAGCTGGGCTTTGTACGCTCACGCTTACCCGGATGAAGCTGGGGAATGGTAATATGTCAGAATCCGATATGGATACCGCCACTGACCTGGTAGCTCCTAAGTATAGCCTGGGTATTACATCCAAAACTACGGCAGATAACGTTTGCACGATTACGTCTGTTATCGCATCTACACAGGTTACAGAAGGTTTTTTAGCTAAAGAGTTGGGGTTATACGCTACTGACCCAGATGAAGGAGAAATCCTCTACATGGTAGCGATTGACCCTAATCCGGATTTTGTACCACCATCCACAGCATCTACGGTGGTGTCCGCATCCTATGCACTCAACGTGGCTATCAGCAATGCCGAGAGTATCAGCATCATGATTGACCCAAATGGATTAGTTACAGCAGATATGCTGACTAAAGCTGCCCGTCTACTTGAACGTGGCAAAGCGTACACGTTGGGAATGAGAGTAACAGACCCGGACCTTGCATCTCCTTTTTGTGCTGGAATGCACCACGCCGGGAACTACGGGCGTAACGGATATTGACTTCTCCGGCGCAGCAGTAGGCACAACTTACACGGACGGAACAGTTACCTGGACTGTAATTAAAGCTAGTACGACGGCTGAGCTAGATGAACATAAATCCAGTGCTACGGCTCATGCTAATCTATTGGCCGGCACTAATTTTGGTACGGCAGTTCTGAACCACCTTCTTGGCTCTACACTGGCCAGTCTTGTGGATGCCGTTAGTACGGACAGCCTTTTCAGCAAGCTCCTGAAAAAGGCATTAGAGGCTGCAGGGTTGCAGTACAATATCGGCTCCAACGGGTATATCTGTTTTGGCAGTTTGTTTGGCGGCTTAATTCTAAAGTGGGGAGAAAAAGTGGTTCAAGGCGGTGGATACACAGATGCTAGTTTTCCTGTTAGTTTTACAACGGGGTATATTGCAACAGCAACAGGCACAGAACCTGTTGCATATATCAGAAAGGTATCAAATAGCACATTACGATTAATAATGGGTTCTTTGTCGAGCCAATACTCCGCTGGCATTGAATGGATTGTAATTGGATATTAATGACAAATCCAAAAACAGTAAACCAGTTGTTCGCCTAAAGTTGGATTATGTCCCACAATTTGCAGGGTATGGCCTTCTAGCCTTACTGTTGCCTGTTCTGGATTCCGAGGATATCCCATTGTTGCGAACGCGGCAAAAATAGATGCGGTTAACGGCAGAATAAGAACTTTGCTTTTCCCGTAGCTGTCGGTTGACCCTTCAATATAGGTAGTTCCCCACTTTAAAACTGCCGCTGAGAAAAAGAAACTTATCGCTCAGGGGTATGTAAATATCGACGATGATACCTATAATACCCTCATTGGCAACAACGGTCTGGGCGATAATGGCACCGGCTATCTGTATCTCGATGGTAAAGTGGTATCCGCTCCCGCCGCTGAGGTGGACAAGGAAGCCGAGAAACAGGCCAAGCTGGATGAACTGGATAGCCAGTATGAGGCTGAGAAAACGGCCCTGCTGCAGGCATATCTGACCGCCCTGGCGTCCGGTGATACCGACGCACAGGCAGAAGCACAGGCCGATATCAAGGCGCTTAATGATGAATATGATGCTCAGTATAAAGAAATCGCAGGGGAGGAATAAATCATGGCTTTTAACATCAGAAAACGCTGCATCCGTTGCAATCAGAAGGTACGGGAGGACGGCACCTGCCAGGATCCTAATTGTGTAAGATTTGTACCTGAAACGACCGAGGAAAACACCACGGAGCCCGCAACTACAACGGCTGAGGACACTTCAGCCGAGAACTGACAAATTACCTACACAAGGAAAGCCACTTGCTATATACCAGCATGCGGCTTTTGTAGTGTGGGGAATAGTTACAGGTTAGTTACAAACCTTGTCTATGGCACGCAGTAATTCGCGGACGGATTTATGCGTGTAGACTCGTTCAGTAACTCCTTCAAGAGAGTGACCCAAAATTAGTTTTGTAACAGTTCGGTTGATATCGGCAGAGTCAAGCATACTGGCAAGAGTGTGACGGCACTCATGGGGCGTGTGTTTCAGGTTGAAATGCTCCATTACGGGGTTAAATATCGCCCGGCGGAAGGAATCGTAGCTGTGACGGGAACCATTTGTGCGTGTGCAGAGGTATGTGCCATCAGATTGCATGAGAGCCTCATACCAAGGCACCAGCTTCTTGGGTATAGGAATATACCTGTTTCGTCCTGCGTCGGTCTTAGAATGGCGCACAACGAGAAGCCTTCTCCGCAGTTTTACGTCAGATTTTTTGATGTGGCGAAATTCGCCTACCCGACACCCGGAGTATATCAGCATAAGCACAATTTTGGTCTGTTCGGGCATTTCGTCCAGTCCTCGCCATAATTTATTCCGTTGACGGACGGTGAAGGGCTTTTTCTTTACTTTCGGTTTGTGCCGGTCAATGTCAAGGTATCGGGCATAGTCACGGGTAACGAGGTCATAGCGTGCAGCATACTTATAAAGCTGTTCCAGTAGTGACCTGACCTTCTTTTGTGTCGGATGGCCACAACCTTTTGACCGCACATCATCGATGACCATATCCAGATGGCTCAGCCGGATATCTACGAACTTCATGGAATGGAGGCGGGAGCAGTGGCGGTAACTGTTACGATAGCTGACTCGGGCGGACTCGCTGCGGAGTTCCGGAAAGTGCTTTGCCTTCCAGAGTGCATAGACCTCAGCAAAAGTGGTTTTGCTGGGGGAGAGCAAAGCAGGGTCGCGGTTGTACTCCACAAGGAATGCCATGGCATCCTCAAAGGTTTCAAAGTAGCCCAGGTATTTCTGCTTTCCTTGAACGGTCTTTTTGACTGCATACGGCCTCCGCCTGCTGCCCTGCAATTTGTAGACGGTGCCGAAGCCGTTAGGTAGTTTCATTAAAATCATCTCCTCAATAAGAGGATAACAGAGGAGGCGTCGAATGAAAAAAATAATAGTAGCTGTTATGGCGGTGCTGATGCTGGTGCCGTCTTTTTGCTACGCCGGGATTCCGGATGACAAGGCAAAACATATCGGTGTAGCAGCAGGCCTTGATTTGGCAATGGCTGAATGTGGCGTAAAGAAGGAAACGCGATGGGCAATTATCGGCGGGCTTATCATCGGTAAGGAAATCTATGATTCGCGTCATGCCGGGCATAGCGCCGAGTGGGGCGATGTTGCCGCGGGTGTGGGCGGTGTTGTAGCGGCAGAAGGAGTTATTTGGGTTGTGCATAAAACATTGTAGAAGGCAGGCGGATTATATAATGAACGAAGTTTATGAGGTAATAAAATCTATGATACCTGTGCGCACGGAAGCAGTCTGGGGCTCGTTGGCGGGCGCGTTTGGCGTGGTCACTGGTCAACTATTTGGGGAGTGGAACAGTGCATTGGATACGCTATTGACTTTGATGGTGCTGGATTACGTGAGTGGACTTCTCGCCGCATATATTAGCCCTAGATTGGCGTTGAATAGCCAAAAAGGATTCAGAGGGATAGCCCGGAAAATGTATATGCTTATCATCATCGCCCTGGCGCATAAGGTAGACCTTGCCCTCGGAATGAACGGCGTTTGCGTTGTGGCGACGTGGTTTTACATCGGCAATGAGGGCCTTTCCATCGTTGAAAACGCGGCAAAGGCGGGCGTACCTATCCCCGATAATTTGAAAAAATCACTCGAACAATTAACCTCGCAGAAGAAAGCGCGGGAGAAAAGAGGGTAAATGAATGGCTTAGCATGGATGGAACTTTACGACAAGTTCGCCGCGTTCGCCTATACAGCACGGCGGCAGGGGTTTTATGTTAATCAGATTCAGGAGATGGAGTATTCATTATTCGAAATGTGCCCTTTCCCCCGAACCTATCGACCGGATACGAAAGGAGTTAATAAAAAATGAGTGTTGACATTAAAGAAACCGACCTTAGTTTTAGCAGCTTATCCGAGCGCAGTTATACGGATACGGTGGTCATCCATCATACAGGCGGCAATGATATTGACGCTTCCGCTGAAGAAATCCACGGGTGGCACTTGAATAACGGTTGGGCAGGTATTGGCTACCACTATGTTATCCGCAAGGACGGCACTATTGAGCGCGGCCGCCCGGAATGGGCTATTGGTAGTCACGCTTATGGCGAAAACTCGCACACCATCGGTATCCATTTGTCGGGCGATTTTGAGCAGGCCGAGCCTACCGCCGAACAGCTTGACCGCTGCGGGGCACTCGTTGCCGACATTTGCGAGCGGTACGGTATCCCTATTGACCGGGATCACGTTGTCGGCCACGGCGAACTTATGGCGACATCGTGCCCGGGCGTAAACCTGCAGGCGCTCCTCGATGACGGCACGATTACCGGTAAAGCAGTATTTTACTATAATCAGGCACATGGTATCGAGGATGAGGCCGCCACGCCAGCAGAGCAGGACGGCGGTAATCAGGGCGGCCGTGGTACCGAGCGGTTCAATACCATCGGCGCCATGCCGGACTGGGCAAAACCGACAATCCAAGAGATGATTAACAAAGGCCTGCTCAATGGGACCGGCGAAAGCCTCGACCTGTCTCTGGACATGCTGCGGATTTTCGTTGTCAATGACCGAGCAGGGCTGTATTAACTCGATAACATTTCGTTATTGAGTTAAAAACGAATTAGGATTGAGTTAAAACGAATTAACAAACGATTGTCGAACGATTTAACCGCATATTGTCCACTAATAAAACACAGTTTCTTCATGGCCATGAGAAAACGTATTGCCTGCGGTGGACATTGCGCGATATCTTCGAACGATTTCAAACGATTTCGGTGGAATATTTTTTACCGGATTTGTGGAATATTTTCTGCGGGTAAACATGATTGGAGGAATTGACTATGAGCAAATGGACGGATATTCGTGATACAGTGGTTGAGGCGCTGCAGGTTGAAGCCGTGGGCAAGAGCCTCAAGGATGAGTTTATCAAATGGCTGACCAATGAAGGCATTGCCCTTCTGCAGGCAGCCGCTGACCGGGTTATCTCAGAGTGCAAGGCCGATGCACCGACCGAAACAGGCTGGTGTAAGATTCGCGATGCTTTTGTCGTGCCTGCTGCCATCAATATCGGCATGTATGTGCTGAAGGTTGTGCTGGAGAAGGCCGCCGCTGAGCAGTGATTTATAATTAAATATGAATCAAAGCCCCGGAACTCGATGACAAATTGTCGTTGAGCTCCGGGGCTTATATTTTTTTTTACAAAGTACGCCGAAAACGGTTGACAATATACCGAAAACGGCGTATAATAAAAGCATAGAAGGAGGTGAGAGATACGAACGAAGCGAACATGATAATAGGCCTTGTAACAGCTATCATCAACTTAGCAACGGCGATAATACTGTACAAGGCCAGCAAAAAGGACTAAGATGTCCACCGGGGGCGAAAGCCCTCGGCCCCCCTATGGGGGTAATTAAATTATATCGTTCGTATAGTAGAAATGCAAGGAATAACATTGGCAATAACTATTGCAGCTTTAGTGGTTTCCGTTGTGGTGTTTGCGAAAGTGGTGAGAAAATGAATCCTTTATATGAAGTTCTGACCTCTGCGGAGGCGGCCGAACGCTGGGGGAGACCAGACAGAACCATCCGGCAGGCCTGTACCGGACAGAAGGGATATCCACCGAGATTCAAAGAGGGCGAGTTCCGCCAGTCGGGAAAGGTTTGGCTGATAACAGTGAAAGGCATGACACGTGTATTTGGGGAAGAGCCTAAGTGAGTTGACATTGTTCCAAGTAGTGCTGGAAAAGGCTGTAGAAGGTTGACGCTGTAAGAAGAATGGCGTTATAATGGTGGTGTTGATTTGGCCACCATTTTGGCCACCAAATTAGCAAAAACGTGCCTAAAACAAAGGTTTTTGAAAATATTTGTTGGTTGCCAACCCTTATCCTACAAGGCTTTGCGGATATTTAGGGAAATAGAAATACCGGATAATTCACGCCGGGCATGATGTAATAAAAAAGCCGTAATCAGGCTGAAAAAGGCAACTTTCTTATTGAGGGTTGCCTTTTTCTATAGGCCTGCAATTGATATTTTAAGGAGATGTTTAGATGAAATTCTTAGGTAAGAAACATAGCTTATTGTTGGCTGTGACTATGGGCGTGTCTGTGTTGGCAACGCCGCTGTCCACCAGCTATGCTGCCGATGTACCGGCAAACTACACTCAGGAACAGCTGAACAATGAAATGGGCATGGCTGTGGCATGGTTCCAGAACTCCGCTGAATATCGTGAACTTTGCTATCAGGCTTACAACACAGCCCTTGACCGTGTAAAGGCAGCGGTGGCTAATCATAAAAAAGGCGACAAGCCGCTGGCTATTGTTCTGGACGCTGATGAAACTGTTTTGGACAACAGCGCTTTTGAGGCTGGTTTGATTGGTACAGGCAATGCCTACAGCAATGCTACCTGGGATGAATGGTGCGCAGCTGCTAAAGCAACGGCTATGCCGGGGGCTACGGAATACCTGCAGGCAGTTGACAAGCTGGGTGTGGAAATCTTCTATGTCACTAACCGCAGCATGAAAACTCAGTACGAAGGTTCTGTTAAGAACATGAAAGCCCTCGGTTTCCCGCAGGTTGATAAAAAGCATATGCTTTTGAAAACTGACAAGAGCGACAAGATGGAACGTTTCCAGCAGGTTATGAAGGACTACGATGTGGTAGTATTCATGGGTGACAATACGGGTGATATGCCGATTGACTCCTACCATAAGAGCCAGAAGGAACGTAATGCTCTCGTAGATGCTCATAAGAGTGAATTTGGCAAGCGTTTCATCGTTTTGCCGAATCCGACCTATGGTGACTGGGAACCGGCGCTTGACAAGAGCAGCAACTACTGGAAACAGACGCCGGCAGGCAAGAGTGAAATCCGCCGTAAATCCCTCCGTACCTGGAGACCGCTGAAGAGTGCACAGGATAAAGCCAATACCAAACCGGGCACGGAACAATAATATCTCTGTAAGAAAAAAATACGTTGGCGTTTTTCGCCAACGTATTTTTTTGCTGTTTATTTGTTTTGTTGAAGGCACTCCAGGAATTCCTGACCGTATTTGCGCAATTTCTGTTCACCAATACCTTTGACGGTGAGCATTTCGTCCAGGCTTTGCGGCTGGACGCGGCACATATCACGCAGGGTGGCGTCGGAAAAGACCACATACGGTGGTACATGTTCCCGGGTGGCGATTTCCTTGCGCAGATGGCGCAGGTGGTCGAAGAGTTCCGGGGGTGCAGGGGCTTTTTCCAATTCGGGTTTTGGTACGGCCTGATAAACTTTTTCCTGCCCTTTGAGGACGGGATAGGCAGACGGCCGCAGGGTGACTACAGGGAATTTGCTTTCGGTCAGCGCCAGATAATCCGTTGCGATAAAGCGCTGGATAAGGAGCTTTATATCTGCCAGAGTTCTTTCTTTAAACAGGCCGAAGGTGGAGAGCTGGTCAAAGTGCAGCTCCTTGACGCGTTTATCCCTGGAGCCCTTTAGTACCTGAGCAACCAATGTCAGACCAAAGGCTTCGTGCATGCGGTAGACGCAGGAGAAAACCTTTTGGGCGTCAATGGTGACGTCAATCCGCTCCAGTCCTGCCTTGCAGTTGCCACAGTTATCGCAGGTGACAGCAGCGTTTTCGCCGCCAAAGTAATGAATGATAAAATGGCGCAGGCATTCCGGCGTGTGGCAGTAGTCAACCATCTTTTGCAGGGTGCCAAGATTGTGAGCCTTGCGTTCTTCATTTTCTATGGAGACATCAATGAGATATTTTTGCGTCATTACATCCTGAGGGGAAAAGAGGAGAATACAGCTGCCCGGTTCACCGTCACGGCCGGCCCGCCCTGCTTCCTGATAATAGGCTTCGATATTTTTGGGCATATTGTAGTGGATGACATAGCGGACATTTGACTTGTCAATCCCCATGCCAAACGCATTGGTAGCCACTATCACCTGCACATTATCATAGAGAAAATCCTCCTGAGCCTGATTTCTGGCCTTGTCGGACATACCGGCATGATAGCGGCCTGCGGCAAATTTTTTCTTATTCAGATATTCGTAGAGGCTGTCTACTTCCTTACGGGTGGCAGCATAGATAATGCCTGCTTCGTCAGCGTGTTTTTTGATATAGCTGGTGATAAATTTTTTCTTGTCCTCACCACGGCGGACTTCAAAGTAAAGGTTTGGCCGGTCAAAGCCTGTGACGTGGATGCGCGGTTGACGGAGATGCAGGAGATTTACAATATCTTCCTTGACCTCCGGCGTGGCCGTGGCGGTGAAAGCACTGACTAAAGGCCGCTTAGGCAGGCTGGCGATAAACGGGGCAATCTGCCTGTAGCTTGGCCGGAAGTCATGGCCCCATTGGGACAGACAGTGGGCTTCGTCTACCGCCACCATGGAAATTTCCTGCTGCTCAATAATATAGCGAAAGTAGTCCGTATCAAGCCTTTCGGGGGCTACGTAAATCAGTTTGAACCTGCCGGCAGCAATGTCATTGAGGCGTCGCTGTGACTCTTCTGCAGAAAGCTGGCTGTTGATATATGTGGCAGGAACTCCCTGTTCCAGCAGGGAGTCAACCTGGTCTTTCATCAAGGATATCAGGGGCGAGATAACCAGTGTTATCCCCGGGAAGACCAAAGCCGGCAGCTGAAAGCAAATGGACTTTCCGGCGCCGGTGGGCATGATGGCTACGGTGTCCTGACCTGATAAAAGACTTTCCACCACCGGTTTTTGGGCAGGGCGGAAATCCTGATAGCCATAGAACCTGCGCAAGAGGTCCCGGGTTTGGTCAAAATATGGATTAGACACAAAAAACACCTGTTTCTAAGCAAAATTTAATAGTAATCTCATACAATTACAACGTCCTTATCTTATCATATATCTTGCAATTTACTCCACCCTAAAATAAAAATATGGTAAAATATGATAGTATGTATGGATATTAACATAACTGAGGAGGAATCTTCGTGATATTTACACGTTGGATAAAGGCAGGTGCTCCCTTAGCTGCGCTGCTGCTGAGTATGCCCGGGGCGCAGGCTGCGGACTTGAGCCTGCAGGAGGCCATCAATATGGCTCTGGCGCAGAATACCAGCCTTAAAATAACCCAAAAGGATGAGGATACAGCTAAGTATGCTTTGGATGAGGCCAAGGGCGACAACGGCTTCAGTGTGACAGCTAGCGACAGCCTCAGCACCAGCAAAAGCAAGGGTGAGGCGCGCCAGGATGGCAACAGTGTCAGCGTGACAGGGAAGCTGCCGCTGTATTCAGGCGGCAAGAATCAGGCCAAGATAAAAAAGGCTGAACTGGGCTTGGAAGCCGCTGATTTGGAAACCCAGCGTGCGCAGGAAGATTTAAAGCTCAGTGTCATCAAGGCTTATTACGATGCGCTTGAAGCCAAAAAGACCATTGCGGTACGTCAGGAAACAGTGGACAAATATCAGGAGCATTTTACCAATGTCAGCCAGCTCTATGCAGCCGGTTCCAAGGCTCGTATTGATGTCATCCGTTCGCAGGTGGAGCTCAGCGATGCCAGACAAAATCTGATTAAGGCTGAAAACAGCTATGAGGTGAGTCTGGCTTACCTGCGCAATCAAATCAATATGAACCGCAGTGAGCCGTTGAACCTCACCACGGATTTCAGCTATGTTGGCTTTGACAAGGAACTGGGCGGCTGTATCGACTATGCCTACAGCAATCGCAAGGATTTGCTCATTGATAAAAACAAGCTGGCTCAGCAGGAACAATCCGTCAAGGAGGCCAAGGCCGGGTATCTGCCCAGCCTCAACTTGTCACTGAAAGTGAATCAGTCAAATCAGTTTAATCCCTCAAGTAGTGATGACTACGGTGCTACGGCAACACTAGGGCTGTCATGGAATATTTTTGACAGCGGCGTTACCAATGCGCAGGTCAGGACAGCGCAGAACAACTTGGACATTGCCCGTCTGAATCTGTTAAAAGACAAGGAGGACATTGATTATAATCTGCGGCAGTCATACTACAATATGCGTGAGGCAGAGAAACGTTTCAATTCCACACAGGATGCTGTGCAGCAGGCAGAGGAAGATGCCTTTATCGCCCGGGAAAAATACCGGGCCGGCGAAGGGCTGATGCTGGATATTATCGACGCACAGGAAGCACTCTCCAAGGCGCGGCTGAACTACATCAGCGCCCAGTACGATTATGCGCGCTATAAGGCAGAGGTAGAAAATGCCATGGGCCTGGAGCTGACAGCAGAGGAAAAGGCTGCTGCCGCCCGGCTGGAGACAAATGCAGACAAGGTTATGGCAGAGCCTGAGACAGCAGCACAGGATGCGGCCGCAGCCAGTACCCGTAAGGTTGCAGATGAGCTGGCAGGAAATGAGGTAGCTAAATGAAACTTAATTGGAAAATAAAAGCCGCCATTGCGGTGGTGCTGGTGGCAGTCTGCGCCGCAGGCGGTTATAATTACTACACAAAGCAGCAGGCCGAAAAAAAGGCGGCAGCCGTGGAAACTACGGCGGTCACCCGGATGAATCTAAAATCCACCGTTTCGGCCACAGGCACAATCCGTCCGGTGAATTCCGTTGAGGTAAGCTCCAAGGTAACAGCGCGTATTAAAGAAGTGCTGGTCAAGGAAAACGACACGGTGACAGCCGGACAGACGATTGCCACTCTGGATGCCACGGATTACGAGGAAAAACGTAATCAGGCGCAGTACAAGGTGGCAAACACCAAGTCCAAGTATGAAAGAGCCCAGTATCTTTACAGCATTGGTGCCGATACACAGGAAGAGCTGGAAGATGCCAGGATGAACTATGATACGGCTGTATCTTCTTTGGCTGAGTCCCAGTCCAATATGAATGAAATGACCATTGTGGCGCCCATGTCCGGCGTAGTGGTGGGCGAGCCACAGACCCCCGGCACCATGGCAGTGCAGGGCAACAGCAGCCCCACGGTCATCATGCGCATTGCTGATTTATCCAGCAAGCAGATACTGGCCAAGGTGGATGAAACGGATATCGGCAATGTGAAGGTGGGGCAGTCCGCGACATTTACGGTGGACAGCTTTACCGGCAAAACCTTTACGGCCCGGGTATCAAAGATTTCCCAGACGGATACCAGCAACACATGGAACATCAATACGTCCAGCAGTTCGTCCAGCAGCTCATCATCTTCAGCCAGTGTTATCTACTATTATGTGACGCTGGATGTGGATGACCCGGATAATGAACTTATGCCCTCTATGACAGCCCGTGTGGAAATCAACACCGCCGAAAAAAGCGACGCTTTGGTCGTGCCGATTTCCACATTGAAAACGGATACCAACGGCTCATACGTTATCGTGAAAAATGCTGACGGCAGTCAGGAAAACCGTTATGTTTCCACGGGCATCTACAGTGATGAATATGTGGAAATCCTCGATGGTCTGGAAGAGGGCGAAAATGTAGTCAGCACCTATGTGGCCAAGACTACGGCCTCGAATGCAAAAAAAAACAGCAGCAATCGAGGAGGGCCGCCTCCAATGTAAGAAGGGCGGTAAGAATGTGATGACAAATAAAGAAACACGCACCGCTACTATTCAGCTGAAGGATATAAAAAAACTCTACAAAATCGGCGGCGAAACGGTGGCAGCCTTAGATGGTATCACCACCAACATTTATCAGGGGGAATTTGCCGCGCTGATGGGCCCTTCCGGCTCCGGCAAATCCACGCTGATGAATATTCTCGGCTGCCTGGACAGACCGACAGTAGGTTCATATAAGCTGGATGGGCAGGAAGTGGCCGGCCTCAGTGATGATCAGCTGGCCGTTACCCGCAATAAAAAAATTGGCTTTGTTTTTCAGAACTTCAACCTGCTGTCACGTATTTCTGCACTGGAAAATGTGGCGCTGCCATTAGTTTATTCCGGTGTAGGACGCAGGGAACGGCTGGAAAAAGCCATGCACTTTTTGGAGGCAGTCGGCCTCGCGGACAGAGCCGAACACCAGCCCAATGAACTTTCCGGCGGCCAGCGCCAGCGCGTGGCTATTGCCCGGGCACTGGTAAATGACCCGCATATCATTATGGCCGATGAACCAACAGGCAATCTGGATACGAAATCCACCAAGGAAATCATGGAGATATTCCAAAAGATGCACGCGATGGGGCGCACCATAATTCTTGTTACCCATGAACCGGAGATTGCCGCCTGCGCCGGCCGTCAGCTGCTGGTACGCGATGGCAAAATCACCCGGGACGAAGGAAGGGGCGTGGTCATGGATGTTATTTAGGGAAAGCTTTCAGATGGCGCTGACATCCTTATACGCCAACAAAATGCGCAGCCTTTTGACCATGCTGGGTATCATCATCGGTGTAGGTGCGGTTATCGCCCTCGTATCCGTAGGTATGGGGGTGCGCAGCAATGTCACCAGCTCCATAGCCAGCCTTGGCTCCAACATGCTTATTGTCTCGCCGGGCTCGTCTAACCGCGGTGGTGTCCGTGGGGCGGCAGGCTCTATGAAGACCCTTAAATACGATGATGCCTTGGCTATCAAGGACAAGATTCGCAATATTGATTACGTGTCTCCAACGGTGTCGTCTTCCTATCAGGTGGTTTACGGCAATAACAACTGGAACACTTCCGTGCAGGGCGTGACCCCGGAGTTTATGTCCATTCGCGCTCTGTCCATCAGCAATGGTTCCTTTGTGTCCAAGAACGATATGACAAAACGCAATCGTGTGGCCGTTATCGGTACTACCGTAGCGTCAAATCTGTTTGCCAAGGAAAATCCTGTGGGCAAGAATATCCGTATCAACAATCAGCCCTATAAGGTAATCGGCCTGCTGGAATCAAAAGGCCAATCCTCTGTGGGGCAGGATCAGGATGATGTGATTTATGTGCCTTTGACGACAGCTCAGGAGCGTATGCTTGGCATTACCTATGTGCAGTCCATCAATATTCAGGTATCCAGTCAGGAAAAAATGGATCAGGTGCAGGAAGAGGTGGAAAATCTGCTGCGGAGCCGTCATCATATTGTGGCTGGCAAGGAGGATGATTTCAACGTCAGAAATCTGACCAGCCTGATGGAGACAGTCAGTCAGTCTACAGCGATGCTGACGCTGCTTTTGGGAGCTATCGCCGGCATATCTTTGGTGGTAGGCGGTATTGGCATTATGAATATCATGATGGTGTCCGTCACCGAGCGCACCCGAGAAATCGGTATACGCAAGGCTTTGGGTGCTACCTTTATGAATATCATGACCCAGTTTTTGATCGAGTCCATGGTAATCGGTATTATCGGCGGCATTATCGGCATTGGTATGGGCTGTATTGCTTCCAAAGTCATTGCCCAGCTGGGAGATTTTACCACGGTTATAACCATCACCCCGATAGTAATCTCCTTCATGTTTGCGGTGGGCATCGGTCTGTTCTTCGGCATTTACCCAGCCAGAAAGGCAGCAAGACTTGATCCCATAGAGGCATTGCGCTACGAATAAAAATGGGGCGAGGACACGCTCCGTCTGCAATAGGAAAAGACCGTTGACAAATCCGTCAACGGTTTTGTCATATTGCAGTTTATTGGTTAGTGCGTGCTAAATATATCCCGTTCATACTCATCACGGGGTTCACGGGGAGTAATTTTTCTGTTTCCGCTGTTATGTAGTGACTTTTGTCAAGCACCAATTTTTTACTTTGCCAAAAGGCATTTTGAAAAGACTTTAGATAACATAGTTTCCGGCATTGCCACTCTGTTATACGTGGATTGGTTACCTCAGTGTAATGGTTTCGCCGTAAGTGCTACTATCTAAAATCGTGAATCACATTTAATTGTGTCAGATCAGCGGAAGCGTAGATCACTAAACATTCCTCAGCTATGCCAAAGTCTTTTCAAGCTGCCTTCTGGCAGTTTTGTGTGTTTATTTTATCAGGCAGTATGTTCTGTCATCATTCCCCATATAAAGCAAGCCAATTCTCGCGCTACTGCGGCCACGGCAACGTTGTGTTTTTTGTTATTCTTCAAAACCATGTGGTAGTATTTCCTTCTTAGGCGTTCATTGGCTTTATCTGCATACCCTATCGTTTCTGGTGTATTACCGTACTGACGTGCTTTCAGCGCTCTGGATTTATAGCCTATACGTCCCCTTCCGTAACATTGGGCTGCTTCGGTCAGTAATCTTCTTAAATGACTGTTTCCTGCCTTGGTTATGCCGGTTCGGTTTATTTTGTCCCCACTTGACTTCTCTCCGGGAACCAGACCTAAAAATGCAGCGTACTGATTGGCTTTCGCAA
>ERZ842401.192-NODE-192-length-84238-cov-8.415345_pt1 | contig 84238 bp, 68 predicted proteins | sample MGYA00521270_ERZ842401 | MGnify/ENA primary metagenome ERZ842401 (study PRJEB31892, sample SAMEA3878208) | bioreactor metagenome | biome: Moose rumen | place: Sweden | collected 2011-10 | study: EMG produced TPA metagenomics assembly of the PRJEB12797 data set...
TGTTCTATTTCTATGGGCAAATAGTCCTCTTCATCCATCCCCATCAATTTCTGGACACTCACAATGTTTAGGATATTCCCCATTTGCTCTATAATGACTCCTACTACACAAGTCCCTTGGAATACAGGCGCACCCGAAATGCCGCCATAATCGTAGCCGACAATTGTATCATTAGTCAGAAAACCATAGTCTGCTGGCGACTCTAATATCTTTTGGTTAATGCGTCCTTCAACACGAAGTCCATTCTTATTCTCAGAATCAGGATACCCAAATGTACTGCAATCCTCTCCAATTCTAATATGATGGGACAATAAAGGCAAGCACTTCTTTGAGTTTCGCCCTTGTACCTTTAAAACTGCTACATCCGCTGCCTCAAAGATTTTATCGACCATAAATTCCAAATCACCCTCTACATCTTTCACGACATTCTTGCCAACATCCTTATAGGAAACCACAGTATGCCATGCAGTTAACAAAAGGTTAGGAGCTACATAAAATGCGGTTCCTACTTCTCTATCACATATGATTTGAACAATTAAATCCTCCATCATTATCTAATCTCAATTTGAATACCGTTATCTCCTTCCGGAACAATTATCTCAAACGAAAAAGATTCATGATAAATATCCTTATTAAGCTCTTTGCAAACTGGCAAGTCGTAATTGAAGAACAGTTTATTCCCTTCACATTTTGTAATGATATGCGCCAGTGTTGGCAAGTCAGGGTGGTTATACTTATCACCATTTGTTGAAATAATCCATTTGTCCGACTCTATTATATTAAATAGTTCTGGCGAATTATTATTATAGCTCCCGTGGTGAGCAAGCTTTACAACATCAAATTTGTATGGTCCATTGTCTTTTCCATAAAGAGATTGTAACGAATTAACCACTGTTTCAGAATGAGCATCACCTAAAAACAGAAGCCTTTCACCTTCTGTTTCCAGAACAAACGAGATAGAACTACCATTCGTAACAGAATTATCAGGTACGTATTGTTCTTTCTTTACTTCCTGCAAATTGTAACTCTTAGAAACCTTCTTCTCATGGAAATGAAACCCCGGCATATCTCTACTTAGACTAAACTCAAAAGCGTCGTCCCAGTATTTTTCACTGTGAGCTTTATTCAACAAACCGTCCTTTATTAGTCTTTTCTTCCAAAAACGCTCAAGATTTTCTATTTCCCCTCGACCTGGAGACAGTATATGAATGATTGCATCCCTTAAAGAAACTGATAAAGGTGCTTTTATTGCTTGCCCATTTACGGGAGCGTTCCATTTGATTCCCCTTCTTGTTATTAATGCTGACAACGTACACCCCTGCTGTGCGCTAACGGGTTTGAGTTCGTCGGATTGTTTTTCTTTACATATATTTTTGTGAATGAACGCCTCTTCTACCTCTGATATTTTAGCGAAAGATTGAACATGCCTGTAACCATTATACCATATCGAATGTACTTCTATGGGCAGTTCGTCTTCTTCCAAAAGTTTGATGATTCCCGAAATATGGTCTCCATCAATATGAGTCACCACGATAAGGTCAACAACTCCACCCCCTGCTGCAATTTCTTTCAGTCTTGGTAACAGGTACTTCTGGTAGGTGTCAACATACCCGCCATCTATCAAGATGAAGTGTTGCGATATATATTCAGCCAAAATGCAATCACCATTCATGGCTGGTAACAATTCTATTCTCATGTATTAGTACGGGCTTAAATAATATTCCACAAATGTTCCCTCCCTTCCATTCGTAAAAAGAGGAATCACTTTGTTATCATTCATATTGTTTTTTTACGTCTGTATTGTTCACTTAACACCAACATTCTTTGAATTTCCAAAGCCTCTATTCTTTTAACTCTCCTGCGATCATAAACTTCCTGTTAGCCTTAACCCAATTGAACATATCATGTTCTTCAAAATGATGATGTGAAAGATTCCTATGGTTTTTCTCCATAAAAACCATCACCTCTTTACGCTTGGCTATCCATCGTTCATCTTGAGTCATATCTCGTTCGACACTTTTATTGATAGTTATTAACACAATTCGAGAACCTACCCACAACCCTAATATCGTCAGTAAAATGCCAGAATAGTTTGTTCTCTCTTTCGGAAGCGGCGAGAATCCTGTTTAGATGCTTGAAGTTATTTAATTGCTGCTCCGTGAACTGATTAATCTTATCTTTGTAATCATCGGCATCAACAAAATAAAGGTATCGAGCAACAAGGCTTGCTGCAACATCCGACATTTGTATCCATGGAACATCTTTCGAATCCACAAAACTATAGTTAACCTTCTTTCCGTTGACTTCCACAGGCCAATCATTTAAACCAGCCTTCATGTCCACTTCATTGTCCAGTACAATGTCGGAATTGGCGAATTTATACATGGGCTCTTGATAGAATGGCAAAAAGTCCTTTATATAAATATTTTGAGTTTCTTCTTGTATAAACATAAGTTCCTTTCTGCTCTTATTTTCTTTTATAGTGTAAAGAAGCACTTGTTTACCAATCGCATCTGAAATAGTTGTTGAATTGATTATGGTTTCTAAATCATTAAGGAATCCATCAATATCTTTAACATCAGGGTAGGTGTAATCACGAAACAGATTCACAAAAGAATCAGGGTTCTGCTGAGCCACTTGATAAAGAACACTCTTCAGTCCATGTACATAAGTTAGGTCAAACTTCAGCGAATCAATTATATCAACCAAGGCAAAATAGAAAAGATTCACGGAACTGAAATGAATCAAAACTCTCTTTTCATCCAGCAGATTGAGAAATTTCGTCAGCCGTCGGCTTTTAAGGACAGGCGCAAAATCACACCAATTTGCATGCCCGTATATCTGATCAAACTTGAGTTCATTAGTGTTTTTTTGAAGTGCTAATGCCCCATTAAGTTCTTCCTGTGACAGATCATTGTCACATACTATACCCCCAAGCACAAATCTTACACCAGCAGGCACATTCAATCGGTTGTTGTCTTTCAGGTGAAACTTCTTGGTATTATTGGTTTCGTCAAAAAACAACTTGTAATGCCTGTTTAGTATTTCAGGTGTTAAGCCTGGAACAATAGACAACAAGAAATCATGTATATAAGTAAAATCCATAATCTCTTTAGAGTTTAATTCTTCTTCCTCCCCATTGCGGCACAAACACACTCTCTCAAGAAGCCACAAAGCCCTTTCAGAAACTCTTTCTTCTCTGCGTCACATCCATTATTTCAGCCTCCTCCCACGGCTTACACGCCCCGTCTTTTGCTTCCATGCAGCACTTGTCCCACACGCTAGACACTTCATGCTATTTCACTGCCCAGCTTCTTTTCATATAAGCCCGTTTCATTCATGGGCATCCATTAGCATTCTCGCAGAAGCAGCTTTGATATTGTCAGTGATAAAACCAACTATTCCTCCATGTTTCCAACATGGAGGCGACTAGGGAATGGCGCATTACAACCGCCTGAAATCCAAAGCCTTCCGAATCCGGAGGGCTGTTTTTGGATTTCCCCTTGTTTTGCCGACATTTATCGCTGCAAAGCTACAGAAAATTTTAATTTCCTTCAGCCAAAAAATCTTGAAGTGTTTTTGGTATTGGTCCCACTCAATTGAGTAGGAGGTGAACGCTAATCAGAGATAATCGCCTCTTTTCGGTTCGCCCAACATGGAGAAAACGTTGCAAAATCATCTCCATTTCCTTTTTATCTGACGTTTCATTGTGGACTGGATTGACTAACCCATAAATCGTAACGAAGACCATTATTTCATTCTTGAATAAAATGCATGTGTTTATAATAGTGTATTTTTTGTATTTTTGCACCGCAAACCCACGCCGTTTGGGATGTCGTGAGTGGGCGGGTTTGCGGACATATTAAAAGGCGTTTATTGACGCTTTGTGGCGGTCTCTTTGGAACTTCGCAACTTTCAAAAAACCAAACCGCGCAGAGTAGCAGTGAATGTCCTCTGGATGTGTATAATTACTGTACCTACCATACAGGCAATTTGCATATTCGGCGTGGACTTCAAGTTGCTTGTTATGGTTTGGTTAAGGCATTGCGAAGGCCTCAAAGAGAGCGTGACGAGCCAATAAGGACTCCACGCTTTTTTGTTGTGTCCTGTTCCGTCGGGAGTTGCGGAGCGGGGTGAAGAAAAAAGAAGCCAAGATGCGTAAAGTTTTCACCGCTGTCATCTTTGTGGGCATGTTGATAGCCATCGTCACTCTTTTGGATGGCTGCGGCGGACGACCAAATAGAAACGATGGTAAAAATCAGAAGTGTCAAAATGAGAAAGCCACCAGCCCCACTGATACTCTGCAAGAATTGGATGAAGAGATGGTTCTCGCGCCACCATTCATCAAAATCTTTGTAGAAAATTCTGGTAGTATGGACGGGTACGTGTCCGATGCGAGTACCTTGCGCGACTTCGTTGAAGAGTATCTCGGCCAAATAGAGATGAGTGACCAGGGAATATGTGGTATGGAATGCTATTTCATAAACAGTTCTATCATCAAAGTGAGCGACAATACTCAAAAATTTGCCGATAAACTCTCTTTGTCGCAATTCCAAAAAAACGGCGGCCAACGAGGTAGTTCTGAAATGGCTGACATTTTCGACAAGATATTACCTCAAGCTGATGACACGGTCTGCATATTCATTTCAGACTGCATCTTCTCACCAGGAAAAAACAAAAATGCAGACGACTACCTAAACCGGCAAGGAAGCCGTATTCAAAAATCTTTCTACTTGACGAAAGCTCAAAACGAATTCTCCACATTAGTGTATCAGGTTAACGGCAAATTTCAGGGAAAAATCGGGAATAAAGAGGATAAAGATTGGAATGACAAGTACAATGGGAATAGACCATTCTATGTTTGGGTGATTGGTGCTGACCGATACTTGAAACAATTCCGTGATTTTGAAGAGAAACTGATAAGCCCACCTTTTCAGAATCTATGTGTTTTCACTCACAACACGCAGAATATTGACTATGCTGTCATTCCGAGTGCGGGAAACTATGAACTCTCGAAAAAAGATCCAAAGCATGCCATTGTGAATGCTCGACTTGGTGGCAAAGGTGGCGGTTGCACGAGACGAACTGAAGGTACCCAATTCACCTTTGCCATGAACGTAAACTTTTCAAACCTACTGGTTGACGAGTATTATTTGCTCGACAAAAACAACTACGTTATTGACAACACACATTATCGAATAGACACAATCCTAAAAAGTGGAAACCCAAGGTTTACCCACACTATCAAACTCTCTGCCACGTCTAATACGCCAACCAAAGTCATCGTCTCACTACTGAACCAGATGCCCAGTTGGATTGAGGAATACACTGATGAAACAGGATCCACACCAAATCCCAACGACAGTCTTCAACGGACATACGGGCTGAAAACGTTGATGGGTGCTGTTTATGGTGCCTATACCCAAAAAGGGAACACACTTTGCGAGATGGAAATCAGTATTAATCAAAATAAATAAAAGAGTTATGGGATACATTTACGAATGGTTAAGCTCCATATTTGGGACGCAGTTGTCAGATTTTTTGTGGGGCTACAACTGTGACACACAAGCATATGATGGCCCCCAAGTCTATGTCAGCATTGGAATAGTCACAGGACTCATTGTGGTATTTTCAATAGTCTTGTTTTATCGGTTAATAGATCGGCCAAGCTGGTCGAACAAGTGGACACCCTGGTTATTATGTGGGCTTATCACCTGCTTCGTCGCTTTTCTGATTGGAAGCATCTGGACACTGACCCTGTATTGGCGGGGAGCCATTGGCGATTGTTTGGAAGTTTACCCCTACCAGTGCTGGATGTTCGGTCTCGCTAATGCAATTGATACAGCGATTCTCTATCTTTTGCTTTCTTTTATATTCAAACGTTTTATCAGCATTAACAATCCTCACACCCCGTGGAAAAGCCGCTTTTGGGTGGTTGGGAAATAAAAATCACCAATATGAGTACCTTACACTTATTTGCCATTGGCGGAACAGGAAGTCGAGTTCTACGTTCCTTAACTATGCTCCTTTCGGCTGGAGTGGAATGCGAATGGGACATCCATCCCATCATTGTAGATCCAGACCACTCAAACGAGGATGTCAGCCGCACCTGCATTCTCATTAAAAATTACGCAAAATTGAGGGAGCGTCTCTCGTTCGACCAGTCGGCGAAAAACAAATTCTTCAGTACCCGCCTTTTGTTGTCGGAAGATTTGCGAATGCCTATTGAAAACACCTCAGACAAGCGGTTCAAGGATTATATTGGTCTTTCTGGTATGCCGATGGAGAGTCAGGCATTTATGCGTGCACTTTTCTCCGACCAGGACCTTGATGCGGAAATGCAAGTCGGTTTCGAGGGCAATCCAAATCGGGGCAGCGTGGTGCTGAACCAACTGTCGGAAACTGCTGCATTCAAATCTTTTGCTAATGACTTTAAACAAGGAGATAGGGTGTTTATCATCAGTTCCATTTTTGGCGGCACAGGGGCGAGCGGATTTCCGTTGTTATTGAAAATGCTGCGAGATAGCAAAGATATGCCAAATCATGCCCTTATCAATCAATCTACAATAGGTGCAGTCACGGTATTGCCATATTTCAAAGTAAAACCGGACAGTGATAGTCCTATCGACTCGGCCACGTTCATTTCCAAGACCCGTTCGGCATTACAATATTACAAACGCAATATCAGTGACAGTCCCTCCAATCCATTACAACATCTGTACTATATTGGTGATCGCAGATGCCGCACATACGACAACCATAAAGGAGGTCAAGAGCAACGTAATGACGCACATTTTGTGGAATTAGCCGCCGCATTGGCAGTTTTGGATTTTGCAAAGCAGGGCGACAACGTGCGATGTCATAAGGAATTCGGTATCAAAAACGATGTTCAGGAAATTACTTTCGCTGACTTGGGGGAACGCACGTCTGGCCAAATAAAGTTGCCTCTCATCCAAAACATGCTTCTCCATCATCTCTTCAAATATCATAGTTCGGAAATGCCAAACCAACGTTATGTTATTGAGCAAGGGGCACATTTCATGGACAACGAGTGGATTCGCGAATACAAAGATTTTTTGGACAAATATCATGCTTGGCTTACTGAGCTTGCCACTAATGATGTTGCTTTCTCTCCATTTGAACTCAATCCATCGTCCGCAACCGATCCTTTGGACTTTGTGAAGGGTCACAAACACAAACAGCCACTAATTGGGAAAAAGGGGTTTAATCATTTTGACGATTACATAAACAAACAGGAAACGGATGCGGACAACAGCATTCAGCGGCTTATGGAAAAGCTGTACCAAGCCACCCATGAGATGGCAGTAAAGGATTATATTGGTTAACAAAAAAAGGACAAAGCTATGAGTAAAGTTTTCAGACTACATACAACGGGTGGTAAAAACGATTCTACAGATTGGTTCGAATGTCTGTCTTACGATAGTTCTATCATCAACGACATAAAAGATCCTGATGGAGCTGACGCACGCAAGCAGATTACCTCAATTCCATCTCCTTTCGCACGCATAGATTTGGTGAAAACCGCTTTCGAGGAGGTTGTACGATGCGGCGATCTTGATGGGAATAGTATCTACCACCGTATGGTATCCGAAACATTAGATGTGGCAGAGATCTTTTTTAACTTCGATAAGTTAAAAGATAAGTTTGACATTCTCGTGTGGGACAGAGACAAGGATTTGAACGCTCTGAAAGGTAGCCATTCCAACGTGGCTGGGACGTTGGAGATGTTTCTGAACCAAGATAAAGCAGCTTATAATTTCGATTTGTGGCAGCAAATTTTCATCCTGCGATACACAGGCCCAAAGCATAAGGAAATGCAAATTGTGGGAATGACCTCGCCATGTACGCTCTTTTGTAGCACAGCTAACAACCTTACAGCCGTTTCGGAGAATGTACACTTTGGCCAAGATTGTCCATTTGATAGCCATTTCCAACCATTGTACAGACGCGACAAACATTTTATCAAGTACCTCTATACATTCAGGAACCATTGTCGAAATTTTTCATCTTGGTTCAAGGAAGTGGATGACTATATGACAATGACCTACAATCAGAAACTGGAGGATGAATTAAAGGAACACATAGACAGACTGACATCTACTTCCATAATGCAATACCAACCTCTCAAACTAAATGGGGCACAAACTGTGGAAATACTTGGGCAACCGTTCCATCAAATGGGCATCCACCCTGTCCAAAACAGTGATTTTGAGATTCGCTCCAGCATATTTCAAGGACTCAAGCCTTTAGTGCTTCCCTGTGAGAGTGGCAATGCTTACAAAGACTGGATGTACACGCAAGACAAATGGGGAAGCAATCAGAAAGCTCCATATTACGATACTAATCCCATTGATCAACGGACATTGCCGTTTGACAATGCCAAGCATCCCTATTTGACTATCAGTGACCTATTGGAGGATACCATTGTGGAAATACCTGACAGTGAGGCTGTTCAAACTGTCAAAACTGGGTTTAATCGGAAATGGTTCTTCGATGGTAATCGCAACGACAAAGAGAAGACAGTTACGCTTCTTCCACTAAAGCCGTTGTTTTTCAAGTATTTCACTGTTGATGAACTCGTCAATGGGATAGAAGGAAAACCGCTCATCAATATCCATACTAACGCAAGCGGTTATCGTGTGCAATTGCAAATTCCTGTTGCAAAGGGTTTTGTGGAATTTGAGCGATTGTATATGGCCTCTCGTGACGAGAAGGTCAATAAAGGTGAATGCGTGAAACTTGACGACTCGTTTGCTTTCGCATTGTTAACACCGGTACGATTTTCTGATGAGCAAAATGCCTATTTTCGTGTAGCTGTCAGAATCCGATATGACCTGCGCAATACGGTGCAAATGAAAGCGTATTGCGGCTCTCAACCCTTTGACACGACAATTGTCGCGCATAACGACCGTGATGAAAATGTGGCCGTCACTCAAATAATGGTTGTGGAGAAAAAACAGTTTGACTTCATCCAAATCACTGATGGAAACCAAAACGCAAAAGGAATTCTGATACCTCGAATGCGTCCCCAACAACAGGCGGGTGCGACATTCCGCTTCGCTATTGATTTCGGCACCACCAACACACACATCGAATATCGTAGGGGTGACGAACCTGCGAGACCATTCTCAATGGAAGACGGGGATTCTGTGATGCAATATCTTTGCGACTATGGCAACAAACGTTATGAAATGGATGCAGATCTGATGCCCTGCATAATAGCTCCCGAAGGCACATTTTCGTTCCCCATGCGTTCGGCCCTGTGCGAACCTAGTAGTCTGAATAGACAACAGCCCGTCTTGCCAATGGCACATGTGAACCCTGCGTTCACCTACGAGAAACGGCAGACCTATTCTTTCAACAACATCCGAACCAATCTGAAATGGGACACCTCCGACACCAAGAGCGCTGACCGTGCGAAAAACTACATTGAGTCACTCATGCTAATTTTACGCAACAAAGTAGCTATAGAGGGTGGTTCCTTGGGCGACACACATATCTCCTGGTTTTATCCCACTTCCATGCAGGCCTTCATGAGGAATCAGTTAGAAGAAGTATGGACAGAAGCTTATCAGAGATATTTCGGCAACAATCTTCAGAATATCCATTCGTTCACAGAATCGGAGGCACCCTATATCGCTTATAGATCGTCACACGATGTATCGGACAACATGGTCACCATTGATATCGGCGGTGGTACAACGGATGTGGTAATGGTGACAAGCGGGAGAATAGAGGCGATTACGTCGTTCCGTTTCGCTGCTGATGTTCTGTTTGGATCTGCGCTTACAGGTCAAGGTGAGCTAAACGGCATCCTAAAGCATTTTAAGGATGAGTTTGTCAACGTCTTGGAAAGCAATGTCTTAAATGATATGAAGGGTATTCTTGACAAACTTCTACAAAGCAAAGTGTCAGAAAATGTCGCTTCGTTCCTCTTCTCTTTGCGCGATAATCGCGAAATTGCTAAAAAGGGGATTGCTGAAAAAGTGGACTTTAACGCCATTTTACGGAAAGACACTGATTTCAAGATTGCAATCATCTTATTCTATACGGCCATCGTCTATCATGTGATGCATATTCTCAAAATCAAAAATATAGGTATGCCGCGAGTTATCGCATTCAGTGGTAACGGTTCCAAAATTTTGCGAACCATTGGCAATGACCGAACTCTTGCCGATTTCACAAGACACATAGTGGAGTTGGTCTTTAATCGGGTAAATCCCAATGGTTTAACGGTTGACTCCGCAGGCAACAACCCTAAAGAACAGACTTGTCGTGGTGGTTTGGCCGGCACTGAACCTATGGGGCATGATGAAATCCGCAAAAAGTTGCTGATCTTGAAAGATGAGGACTCTTGCTACACCCATGAGACATACGCTAATGCCACCACTGAAGAGGGAAAGAAGTCGGTTGTAAACCAGGTGAACAGATTCCTTGATTTTGTTAAATCCCTGAACAAAAGCTACTCTTTAAACGATCATTTTGGTATTTCCAGGGCGAATATGGAATTGTTGGACACTGTGTGTCGTCGAGACCTTGACGAATATCTCTCTAAAGGGTTGCACCGCAAATTGGAAGAGATGAATGGCGATGCAGACGAAAGAATACAGGAATCCCTGTTCTTCTATCCGTTCATCGGTATGCTCAACGCACTTACCACGGATATTTATAATAATTTGCACGAAAAAGGTTCTTTCTTTGAGATGGGAAAGTTTCTGTGCAACGAAGGGGATGGTGTATTGAAGGAAACTACATCTATCGCTGATGCCCAATTCAGGCTATCATTCGATGAAAGTGAGGAGGATTCAGGAACATTCTCTTTCTGCGGTGACACTGCGAAAGCGTTGGCCAACAAAGACGCAACTTTCGATGGGGTTGCCTCTTGCGAGGGTAATGGTATTGGACAAAACATTGAAACAATTACCCCCGGAACATGCAAACCTATAGGCAATGGATATTGGCAAGTAATAGAACCCGCAATCATCAAATTCGGTTGATATGGAACTGATTATCATTATTATAGCTATAGGCTTGATACAGCTGGGAATTTTCTTTGGAATGACCGTTCCTGGGATCTCTAAGTACAAAAATATATTCAACAAAGATGTCAAGGACTGGAAAGTAATAAAAAAAGAAAAAAGAACGCGAAAGGTTCAACAAACTATCCCTGGATTACCCGAATATGACGAGTATGGAAATCTGAGTTATACTTCTGATAAGATAGTGACAGTTGACGAGGAATACTATGTGGATTTACCGGCCTCTAAAATAGAAGTCAAAAATTGCTCTACGACTTTGCAAACAATTATTGATGCCATTAACCGCTATTTGCAGGAGAATGCGCAGCGCACGAGCGATTTCGGATTGCTGAAAGACATTGTTGATCGTAATTGCGACGCAGTGGAGGAAGATACTCGCGAATTGATTCCAATTCCCCTGTATCTTGGTCTGGCAGGCACTATGATCGGTATTGCAATCGGAGTGGGAACCCTTGTTTGGGGTGGCGGTCTGGAGCAGTTGCTTTCTTCTGACGGCTCCGGTGTCTCCTCCAATTCCATCGCACCACTGCTGAAAGATGTCGCCTTGGCTATGATATGCAGCCTCATCGGTGTGCTGTTGACCACCGTGGCCACTCTATTGATGCGTCATAGCAATAGTAAAGTGGAACAGCGCAAACACGAGTTTCTTAGTTGGATGCAGGCCACGCTTCTGCCAGAAATGCCAGACAATATGAGCTCTGTCGTGCAAAAACTGGCCGGGAATCTGTCAAATTTCAACAAAACGTTCAGTAAAAATGCAGACAAGTTGAACCAAACCTTGGAACAGATCAGCGAAGCTGCGGATAATAACGCACGTTTGTTAGAGGCTGTCAAATCTCTAAATCAAGTACAGTTACAGCAAGCAAATCTGCAGCTTTACGCAAGGCTAACCCAAAGCACGCAAGAAATTGGTGTCTTGGCAGACTACCTCAAGAATTGTAGCTCGTATCTTCAGCATGTAAAAGCATTGAATGACAAATTGGACGCTTCGGAGGCGAGGATGAAAGCTATTGAAGATATGGGTACATACTTCGCCAATGAGAAATCGCAGATTGAACACGTATCAAGAGTTACACTAGATACTATTGGTCAAACCGATGAGGCAATCCGCAAAGCCGCCAAACAGTATGGTGAAAACATGCAGACCTATTTTACAACAATGGAGGAATCCACAACGGCACAAACCGCTAAAATGGAGAAGGTGTTCAGCGAACAGCAGCAGACGCTCGCCAAAAAGGCTTCGGAAGTGTCGCAGTTGGTTGGCGAGTTGAAGAATCTTCAGGATGTGAAGCAGACTATGAAGAGTCTGTTGGAAGCTTATCGTGAGCAAAACAGATTGTTAACCGCCGCATTGAACCGTCAGGCCAGCAATGGCATGCCTCTACCTGTGGAGCAGCCACCCGTGAGATTGCCCAAATGGCTGGTGGGTGTCTCCATATTTGTCGCATTGTGTATTGTGGCTGCTGTCGCGCTGTATTGTCTGCAATCTTTTCACATTATTGATTTATAGCAGAAATGGGCAAACCGAAGAAAGAGTCCTTTTTTTGGACAAGCTATTCCGATTTGATGACGAGCATGTTTTTCGTCATGTTGGTGCTGTTCGTGTTAACTATAAGTCTGCTGCACTCAAGAATGCGGGCTACGGAAGCCCAGTTGGCCAAAATCAAGAAATTGGAAAGTTCGATTGAGAAAATCGATCCTGAATATTTTCAATACAACTCTGAATACAAACGACATACGTTGAAAAACATCACGGTCTCCTTTGCAACAGGCAGTTCTGAAATCACGGATATTCCGCAACACGATTTGAAACGGTTGGAGGATGCGGGGAGAGCCATTGTGAAATTTATGAAGGAAGCGAAAAAAACAATTCCCGAAGCTGAATACATGCTTATAGTGGAAGGACAGAGTTCGCGAGACAGTTATCCGAAAAACAACGAGTTGAGTTACAGCCGTGCATTGGCATTGGTGAAGTATTGGCAGACCAAAGGTATTGTATTCGATGAGCTTCCTTGTGAACTCATAGTATCTGGAAGTGGTTGCGATAGTCGTTTTAGGGAGAAGCCAGATGTGGCCGGCAACAAGAAAAACCAACGGTTCGTCATCCATATTATCCCAAAACCTGGTAATTTCGATGAAAAGTAGTCTGTTTGCCCTTATTGTTTTGCTTGCTTTTTTGTCCTGTTCTCCTCCGAACCGTCAACATCCATATCGCGTAAAACAGGAAAGAAAGGAGACTCTTACAGGAACACGAAATCTTTCGTCGTCCATTCTCCTCCAATATACCGCCTTCACCGTCTCTTACAACCCCTCAACCCGCCAACCGGACTGGGTCTCCTATACGCTGACGGCTGAAGAGGTGGAGGCCACAAAACATACCCCTAAAATACCCCGGAATTTCATGCCAGACCCGAACCTGGATTTTCCCCAAGCCACTAACGAGGATTACAGCGGTTCGGGGTGGGTGAGAGGACACATGGCACGACGGCAGGATATGAAATGGTCGGAACAGGCGGTGAAAGAGAGCGACTACTTTACCAACATATGTCCTCAAAACAAGGAGATGAACAACGGGGTGTGGCATCAGATTGAGAATCTGGCCCGAAAACTGGCCGTCAGATACGATTCGGTGATGATTGTTTGCGGGCCCATATTCACCTCGACACAACCAAGATTCTTTGGTGTCAATAACATTCCTGTTCCCGACAGTTTTTTCAAGGCCTTCCTGATACCCGACGGCACTGAGTACCACACTTTGGCCTTCCTCTGCCCGAACTGTTCCGAACAAATCTCTATGGCGATGACAGTATGTTGTGTGGACGATGTGGAAACAGCCTCGGGCATCGATCTTTTCCGTTTTTTAGACGATGAGATTGAAGATGCCGTGGAAAGTCGAGTAAATGCGGAATTGATAACAAGATAGGCACTTTGTTATGAAAGACTTAACTCCAGCAATTCGAACAATAACCTCAAAATACGGAAAGGAATTCATTGCAAACGATGATTTTCTTGACGTGTTAAAGTCCAAGTTCTCGAAAAAAGATGTGGAATTGAATCAAAAATTGTTTGCCTATACTGTTCTACGCGACGAGAAAGTACTATCACGACTGATTACAATGCAGAAAAAAGATATACCGAAGTATATAGAGTGTGAAATATCTTCGCTCTCTGCAAACTATGGTCTTGAAGAAAACATCATCAGAACGGTTTTCAAAGAATTGTTAGTCGGCTCTGGAATTGCCCAGGAAAGGAAAGACGTTGAAGTCAACGACAATGAGAAAACAACTATTCCGAAAAGTTCGCTGCGATTGCGAAACAGACTCTCAAAATCGAAAAGTGAAATAAATAAAATAGACAAAAGAGCTGTCTATTGCGTTTTATCAATATTTTGGGCAGCGTTTTGTTTGATTTTCCTGCCTTTAATTCCCGCGAGTATGAAAGATGAGTTCGATATTCCGGGAATAATACCTTCAATCATCCTTTACGCGATGTCTGTCACCCCCCTTCTTTTTATACTAACATCTAATAAGCAGAGTCAAACTCTCAAATCAGTGGCTGGTGGAGCTTTGGTGTGTGTGGGCTTGTTTGCGGGATTGTTTTTCTCCTTCGGATTGGGATCTTTCGACTATTATTACTATTCGTTTTTACCTGATTTGAGTGTGATTATTGTCTCCATGCTGATCTCTTTACTGGTTAGTTGGCTCACAATTTTCGTTTTTTTCCTAATCAAAGAACAAGAATTTTCAAAAATTATCAAACTTTTCCGACAGAACAAGCGAATTTTTCTTTCGAGTTTTACTGTTTCCACAATTCTTGTAATCATTGTTGGCTTTTTTGTCCTAAAATATGGTGTCATAGAGCTTTTAGTTGGCTTCATGGGTGAATTTGTCGCCAATGTGTGTATGTGGGTGATGCTTGTTCTTGTTGCTATTGTCGTCCTATTTGCCTACTCATGAATAACAAGGCATGTAGGTACAACCAAACGGCAAGGGGCAAAGCAGTCTGGTTTGCTGCTTTCATCCAACCCAGTTATCAAACGGGTAAAAACAGTATTGAAAAATAAAAAGTTTGCCACAACAAAAGAATCAAAGAAGAAAGTGAACACGCGAAAGAATAGTGCTTCCGATTATAATCAACACGAGAAAAGAGAAGCACATCGGCAAAGTTGGCGACAATTGGAGCGTCAAAGCCACAAATTCAACAAGACTCAGATTTATCGACACAGGTTCTGAAGGATTTCATCGGTTCACTATATTCCGTTACCATCGTTGGAACTGCCCGGTCTGTGAACACTGTGGAATCTTTCACGGGTCACGACTTCTTTGGCTTCTTGGACGATGGAGTAGAAGAAACAGTTGAAGATGAAGTTGAAGTCGGGCTTTGGGTGCGTTGATGTTTGTGCCGCTTTCGCGTTGTTGCCGGATATGAACGAGGTAGATGTGGTTGATTACGATTAATAACTTTCATCTGCATCCTCATCGCAATCAAAGAATATCCTTTGGGAAGCATTTGTTGGACAACAGTGGGACATTGTAGAAAACGACGTGAACAACTGTCCTGATGTTTTGCGTAATGAGATCTTTGAACAAGAATTTCTTACGTAAAAAAACGTTTTTTTGAATTTGTCGCAAAAATATTGTATTTTTGCGACAAATTTTTAAGGTAAATAATATGCAATCTATTGACGATAAGATACTTGACTCTGTTAGAAAATGCGGAAGAGGGACTGTGTTCACCCCTTCACGCTTTTCGCAGTATGGGACAGCTGTCGCGGTGCAAAAAGCACTTGAAAGACTGACAGATGAGGGCCGCATCATTCGCGTGGCAAGGGGCATCTATTGCTACCCGAAAACAGACACTGACTTGGGACTGGGTGTAATCTATCCCGGTTTTGATGAGATTGCCCAAGCTATTGCCAAACGTGACAAGGCACAGATTGTTCCTGCGGGCGCATACGCCGTGAACAAATTGGGACTCAGCACACAAGTGCCTATGAATGTCGTTTTCCTCACCAGCGGAGAAAGCCGCAAAGTTGTGATACGTAACGGCAGAGGCATCCTCTTCAAACATGCCGCGCCGAGATATTTCGCATTTGAGAATTCTTTCGCCCAACTCCTTTCGGTAGCACTCAAGGAAATCGGAAAAGACAATCTCGATTCCGAGCAAAAAAACACGCTCAAACGCATTCTCCATGAGCAACCGCGCATATCGGAAAAGGACTTGAACCTAATGACTGTCTGGATTAGAAAACTTATAAACGAATTGTATGATGAATGATTTTTACACACTTCCGTTGGAACAGAAACGCCTCATTCTGTCTTCCGCAGAAACCAAAATCGGCCTGCCTGCCGCTGCAATAGAAAAGGATTTGTGGGTTACTTGTGTCTTGCAGTTGCTCTTCAGCATAGACATCCACGCGGAGTTTCTTTTCAAAGGAGGAACTTCGTTAAGCAAAGCCGGCAATCTCATACAGCGTTTTTCGGAAGACATTGACATCGCCATCAATCCCGCTGTTTTGGGTTTTAGCGGGGACTTGACAAAAAAGCAGATCAAACGTCTTCGCAAAGCGTCTTCACTGTTTGTGGAGCAAACTCTTGCCGTAAAACTCCGTGAAGTTATCCAATCAAATAATCTGCACCCTTTCCTGACGGTCGATGTTGAACCCGAAGGGGAAGGTGATGCCACATATCCGGAACCAAGACGCATATTTGTACGTTATCCGTCAATCGTGTCGCAGCAATATGATTATTTGAAAGACACGGTTGTACTTGAAATCGGAGCACGGTCGCTGATGGAACCCGTCCATTTGCTGTATGTGAAGAGCCTTGTGGAATCCAATTTCCCGAATATCCGAACTTCCGTCCAAGACCCGGCGATTGCCACTTCAACACCCGCAAAAACATTCTTGGAAAAGGCATTTCTGCTTCACGAATTGTTCTCGGTAAACGAACACGCAGGAAAAGCCAACCACAGGTCACGACATTTGTACGACTTGGAACGCATGATGGACATGCCTTTTGCCGTCGCTGCCATCAACGACAACGATTTGTGGGAGAGCATCCAACACCATCGAAGCATTTATACCGCAGTACAAAACGTGGACTACGCCAAAGATTTGCGCAAAGAGATAGTGCTGGTTCCTCCTGCCAATGTGATAGCAGCATGGGAGACGGACTACAACGACATGTGCCAAACAATGATTTATGGCGAAAAGTTGCCATTTGGTCAGTTGTTGGAGCGAATCCAAGAACTGGAGGCTCGTTTCCACACCTTACGGCATTAGAACCTTGATGTCTCACACTCATAAGCTCAGCACGACCGAGTTTTTCTTATCATAAGTATCATATTCTTTTATCCCTATACCCACCCCCTTACATCGGGGGTGGTGGGTATGGGTATATATATGAATGTCTCTTTCTTTCTCTCTTTCTATATATAAGGAAAGGGAAAAGGGCAAGATATTGAAAACCAGTAAGTTATGTGGTTTTCTTTTTGACCGTGGGCAAGATATTGATAACCAGTAAGTTAAATTGATTTTTGGAGGCTTTGCTTTGTCTGTTTGCTTGGCGTTTGGCGTACAGCCTAAAACAGCCAATGCTTGGGTCTGTATCCCGAGGGAAAGCCAAAGAAAACCAGTATGTCGTCCAATGTCCGTTCCGTGGTTTCCCGTTCCTCGCACTGCCGTTCCCTCACAAAGTCGCAAATCAGGTCGCCGATGTCATATCCGCTGCCGTCCGCTCCGATTTCTTCCGCGTATATGTGTGCGCAGTCCTCAACCCCTGCAATATGTTTGGCTGCGTTTTCCTTCCATTGACGGCCTGCCTTGTCGCTGTCTGGGAACAGATAAACGTCCCTGCCTCCCAAAAGCGTGCGGTCGCCGTCAAGTGTGCTTTGGAGGAAGGTTGCACCGCCCGTGGCCAGAAACATGTAGTCGCTGAAGATCCCGTACTGCCTGCGTGCGCACTCGCAAAGCAGTGCGCTCTTCTCGCTCTCCACTACGGCAATCTTTGCGGCTGTGCAGCCGATTGCGTACCGCAACCCGAAAAGATGTTTGGCGGGGTTGTAGCCGTCAATTTTCAGTGTGTTGTGCGCCCAGTACATCGTCCTTCCTTTGTCGCGGTGGCCGTCGGGCATGTACGGTATGATACGGGCGGTGATGGCCATTCCGTCCCCGCTGAACTGCCAGAAGGCCACGCGAGAGCCGCCAACAGCGGTTGCGCCATATTCGTCCCACACATTGTCGGTCAAATCTTTCCCGAACATGGAATAGAACCATTCTTTCAGGCAGTTGCGGACACTGTTGGCCCTCCACTCCTCCCATCTGTCGTTCATCGGGACAAGGGCTGTTTCGGCGCGTTCCTGCGTGTGGACGGTGTGCCGGAAGTGTCTTGTTATGGACGAGGTGTCCTTGTCGGGGAATTTTTCATACCCGCAGCTGTTCACGCGGTCGCATTTTCCCGCAAGGGTGTCACGGCTCCAGTCCCCCGCAAAATGATCCCAGTATCGGCTGAACTTCCCTTTGTGGCCGCATTGCGGACAGCAGAACTTCACCGTTTTGCCCGTCAAGGGGTTCTTGCTGGTCAGCTGGTACTGTTGTGCTCCGTATGGGACAATCCGTCTTCTCCTGTCTGACATCATTGCCATTATGCGTGCGGGTTTCTTTTAGTTGTCATGCCTTTTGTAAAGTTTCGGGTTATGGCTTTTCCCGCTGGCACTCAGCACCTCCTCCAGAAAGCCCTGCCGGATGAAACTGCACAATTCATTGCGGAATTGCTTTTCGGACAGGGAGTCGCCCCCTCCAAGTTCCTTTCTCGCCTTTGCGTGCGCCTCCTCCAGTTCATTCTTTGTGAATGCGGTTTTGCCGGGGTTGGAACCCTGCGCCTTGTCGATCATCGCCCTGCACATGTCGCCGTCACTGACCTTGGGAGGTTCGTAGGGGATGGACAGCTCCAGTCTCCCGTCGCCCTTGTGCGTGATGTGGAATGTCTCGAAAGGCGCATTCCGCGTGTGCTGTGCCGTCACGATGGAGGAAGAGGCGATGTCTTTCGCCTTTTCCACCATGTACACCGTTTCGGCCTTCCGCTCGTACTCGCTCCCCAGATGGCCGCGGCCTTTTTTCAGATTGCTTTCGGTGTTGTGCAATATCGCTATGATGTGGGAGTCGGTCTTCTCCGCGAGTTCCATGAGCAGGCTTAGCATCTGGGAGGATTCGGTGTTGTTGTTGGTGTCCGTGACAAGGTCGGCCACCCCGTCAATGAATGCGACATTCGGCCTGTTGTTGAGCATGTGGTCAACAATCAGGAACAGCCGTCCCCTGCTGTTTTCTTCGCGGAGTCGCATATAGGTGAGGTTTCCCTTCTGGTCTGCGGTCAGACCGTCGGTTATGCGGTTCCGCATCTTCGCGGAATGGTAGTTGCTCTGCTCCGTGTCGAAATAGGTCACGGTCGGTGAGGGAATGTCGCTTGTGACAACGCCGTTTTCCCCGCTGTCATCACCGTTATATGCCAGCAGTCCTTTCGCCATCATGATAGCCAGTGACGTTTTCCGGCTCTTCGCACCGCCGAATATCAGGGAGAGGTCGCCGCACGACCCGGTCCGAACACCTTTTATTCTGACAGCAGCGGGCGGCGGGTTCCGAATTAGGCGTTCCGCATCCTGTTCTGTCATTATGCAGCCGCCATCCGATTGTGTGCAGCAATCCCCGTCCCAATCGAGATGCTTGTGTATCAGGCTGGTCGCCCCACAGTCTCTTGGGCTGTCGGTCTTCGGGGGCGGGATGGCCGTCCGCTCACCCCTTATTATTGCGCCAAGGGCACTTCGGTTTTCCAAAGTGGTTTCCATAACGGTATGCAGGCGTATTCGTTATGCCTTATCTCAGGTGGTTTGCGCAATACTGCTCCGCCTGCTGCTGCAGTTCCTCCGCCGTGGGCACCCTGTGGGACAGCAGCCATTGCTCCACCTCCTCGCGTTTGAAGTAGGTGCGCTTCCCGCCGGGGGATTTGTAGTGCGGGATTCTGCGCAGGTGTACCAGTCTGTAGATGTAGTTCTTGCTCATTCCCGTGAGCTCGGCCACATCGTCCATCGTCAGGACGATTTTGGAGTTGCTCATGGCCTGGGCTTGCTTTCTGACTTCTTCCATTAATAGTTGCAGTTCATTGTTCATGTCTTTTGGGTTTAGAATTATGCCGCAAAAGTCAGAAAAAAGCAAATTTGTAATATGAAGTTATTGCATAACTCCATATTCGTAATGCATTACGGGACTATGCCTTTTTATTTGGCAATCAACGTGTTGCATTTATAAAAAACTTTTCGGAGACAAAGATTTTCGATCCTTCTGCGAGGCGGTGAAAGCCGTGAAGCACCTGTCGATTAACCTTGTTATCTCATCCTCCCTCGGGTTGTCGCTTGACTGGAGGGACTTTCTGTTGAACAATCGTTTGAATTTGCCCCAGGGTGCTCTTTGAGGGGTGTCCGAAATCCTCATTTCAAGCAATTCGGAAACCTTGACGGCAAAATACGCTATGTATATCGTGGAAACAGTTTTCCCCCTGTAGAGTTTGGTCTTTTCCCACTCAAAATGTTGTTGGTCGTCACTGACTCTTATGAGACCTTTGAGTATCGCAAACCGGAACAAGTCTTCCGCCCTCTTCTCGTTCGGTTTATACAGTTCGGCCACCAACTCCCAAACTGTCTGGCTTTGTTCTGATGCCTTGGGTTGGTTTGCGGTATCATCTTGGTTGTGGATACCGTCCTCTTCGGCGGCGGGTTTTGTTGTGCCCTCATTCGCGTTGCCGCCATTGTCGCCGTCGGCAGGACAAGGGATTCTTTCGGTCTCGCATCCGTAACCGAGCAATGGTTCGTACTCGCCAGTGAATATATCCAGCACATCCAGGCATTCGATGTATTCGTTGCTCCAAAAATACTTCATTGAGGGTCTTCCACAAGAAATCCCCCTCGTGATCTTTTCAAGTTTTCTGGCATATTCCATAAGACTGTCGCCATCGTTGTTGACGATATATTCAACAAGCGGGCAGAAACAATCTTCGAATTGGTCAGCGAACTCTTTGACTGATTCCAACATGTCCACGGTTTCAGGATAAAACTCTGTCCGCAACCATTCATTAAACGGGGGGAATGCGTTCGTCAGTTTCCCAACCATTTCCCACGCCAATTCTTCTTCCATGCCGAAGACCAGATAATCTTTCCAATCGGGGAAGTGGGTGGCCAATCCCTCGCTGAGATTCGGTATGTTCCAATGCTCATCATCTTTCATCAAGTCAACCAACCATTCCGTAAAGACATCGTAATTCTCTCTTTCCGCGTCTCCAAAGTCCAATTTCCCTGTTGCTTTAAATTCCGCCTCCAACACTGTTATTGACTTGTAGTCAAAATCAGCGAAATCATTTAACGCTTCCAAGTGGGTGAAACAGATGCTCTCAAGTTTCGCAAACGCCTTGATCATATCCATTTTCGTCTTAATCTTTATCTTCATCGTCACCTCCTTTCGTTTTGAAAATGTCGCTCACTTTGTTGACGGCCTCTATTTTCGCGCTGTTCACCACCTCGGCATAAATCTGGGTGGTTCTGATTTCGGTGTGGCCCAGCAGCTTGCTGACCGTGTACAGGTCAACCCCCGCCGTCAGGTTAAGTGTGGCAAACGTGTGCCGCGCCGTGTGGAATGTGATGTTGCGGTCAGTTATCCCTGCCGCCTCCGTCCATCTGTGGATATGTTTGTTGACGATTCCGTGGGAGGGGAGTGTGAACACAAACTCCTCTCTGTCGGCTCTCGGAGGCAGATTCTTGATCGCCGCATCAGACAGCGGCAGATACAGGGGCTCGGATGTCTTCTGTTGGTATATCTCCACCATGGGCGTCTTGTTGACCGCCTTGATGTGCTTCCATTGCAGGTTTTTGATGTCGCACAGCCTCAGCCCGCAGAAGCAGCTGAACAGGAAGGCGGAGCGCACATCCTTGCTCATCTCGCATTCCGTCTCCATCAAGGTCTTCACCTCCTCGATGGTCAGGTAGGTGCGTTTCGTCTTGGCGCGGGTGAGCTTGTCGCTCCTCTCCAGAAGCCAGCAGGGGTTGGACGGTATCAGTTCGCGTTTGAACGCCACGTTCAGAATGGAGACCACTATCCGCGAATATATGGAGGCCGTGTTGGCGCTCAGCTTCTGGCCGTTCGCCTGGAGATAGCCGTTTTTCAGATAATTGTTGAAACCTTGGACGAACTTTTTGTCCACATCGCACAGCCGCACATCCTTGCCCCCGTATTTCAGGAGCATTTCCCCGACTCTTCGGGTCACGCTTCTCAAGCTGCGGCTCTTCGTCTCCAGCGATTTCTGGTATTCCTCAAGCCACACGCTCAGGAGGATTTTCCCTTTGTGCTTGTTGATTCCCGCCTTCCCCATGGTCAGCTCCTCGATCCGTTTGGCTTTGATTGCCGTTGCCGCCTCCAGCGTCGTGCGGTTCTGGATTCTGTCGGCGGGTGTCCGTTCGGGGATGAGGTAAAGCCGCAGGAACTCCTTCGGCTGGCGTTTGCCGTCCGTGTAGGTGTCCAGATAGATGCTCCTATTCCCGTTCGTCAGTTCCTTGAATCTGATTCTCACCGGCTCCTTGACTTTCTGATACTGTTTCTTTGCCATAGACATTCACTTTTAAATCGTCGGCAAAGATAAAATTTATTCCAATACGGGGGACAATCAAGGTACAAAAATAATCAAAAAAAGGTCATATAAGCGAAAACAAGAAAACAGCCTGCTATATGTAATATGTTGATATATAGTTGTTTTAGTTGTTCTTGTTTGTTTTTGTTTGAGTTATTGAATTTGTGTGGGGTTACTGGGATTTTGTCCCTTCGGGACTGCTCAAGGAAAGTCTCCATTCTCCATTCTTAATTCTCCATTCTCGCCTTAATCACCTCTTCCTGTTTGGCGGCGGGCATCGGCATATACTGGTAGAACTCCATCGAATAGTTGGCTCTGCCGGAGGTGACGTTGCGAAGCGCGGTGGCGTAGCCGAACATCTCCATCAGCGGACAGAAACCGTCCAGCTTTTGCGAGCCCTTGCGGAAACGGCGCATATTCTCGATGCGGCCGCGGCGCTTGGTGATGTCGCGGGTCACGTTGCCGATGTAGTCGTCGGGTGTATTCACCTCGATCTTCATCACTGGCTCCATAATGATGGGCCCCGCCTTCTTGAAGGCCTGCTTGAAGCACTGCGCGGCGCACAGCTGGAAGGCCATATCGCTGGAATCCACAGGGTGGAAGCCGCCATCCACCAGCACGCACTTCACGTCCACCACGGGATAACCCGCCACGGGACTCTTCTCCATAGCCTTTCTCAGACCCTTCTCCACAGAGGGGATGAACTCCTTGGGGATGACGCCGCCCTTGGTGACGTCCACAAACTCGAAGCCCTTGCCCGGATTCGGCTCGAAACGGATGACTGTATGGGCAAACTGGCCCTTGCCGCCCGTCTGCTTGACGTGACGGTAGTTGTTTTCCACTGCGGCGGTGATGGTCTCGCGGAACGACACCGACGGCTCGCCCACCGTTACCGGCACCTTGAATTCGTCGCGAAGACGCTCCACCAAGATCTCGAGATGCAACTCGCCCATGCCGGCGATGATGGTCTCCTCCGTCTCCTCGTCGAAATGGGCGTGGAAGGAGGGATCTTCGTTGCAGAGCTTGGCCAGCGCCTCGCCCAACTTGTCGCGACTCTTCTTGTCCTCCAGCTCCACCTTCATCTCGATGACGGCGGGGGGCACGTTGATGGACTCTAACAGGATGGGTTGGCTTTCATCGCACAGGGTGTCGCCCGTGCGGGTGTGCTTCATTCCCACTAAGGCGACAATTTCGCCGCAGCCGGCCTCGCTGATCTCTTCGCGCTCCTTGGCCTTGATGCGGAAGATGCGCCCCACGCGCTCGTCTTTGCCCTTGTTGGTGTTGTGTATGCTCATACCGCTCATCAGCTTGCCGCTGAAGATGCGGATGAAAGTCTGCTGTCCCACGTAGGGGTCGTTGATGAGCTTGAAGGCCAGGGCCGAGAATTTCTCGTTGGCGCTGGGGTTGCGCTGGATGGTGCGCTCCTCGTCAAGAGGGTCTTGGGCAATCACCGCACCCAGGTCGGTGGGGGAGGGCAGGTAATCGACCACAGCGTCCAACAGCAGCTGGATGCCCTTGTTCTTGTACGCCGCCCCGCACAGCACCGGGGTGACCATCAGCTTGAGGGTGGACTGGCGGATGGATTTCTTGAGCATCTCCTCGCTGATTTCGGCATCCTCCAGATAGAGTTCGGCGATTTCGTCGTCAAAGTCGGCTAATTTCTCAATCATAGTGCGGCGCGCCTCCTGTGCGGCAGGCAGCAGTTCGGCGGGAATGTCGCCCACCAAGCGCTCTTTGTCCGTGAAGGTGATGGCCTGCATCGTCACCAGGTCAATCATACCCTGGAACTCGTTCTCCGCCCCGATGGGCAGATGGATGGGCATCGCGTTGGCACCCAAATACTTGTTCATCTGGCCTACCACTTCGTTGAAGTCGGCGCCCGTGCGGTCCATCTTGTTGACGAACGCGATGCGGGGCACGCGGTACTTGTCGGCCTGGTTCCAGACGGTCTCGCTCTGGGGCTCCACGCCGCCCACGGCACAGAACACGGCCACCATTCCGTCGATGACGCGCAGGGAGCGCTCCACCTCGATGGTGAAATCCACGTGGCCCGGCGTGTCGATGAGGTTGATCTGGTGCCCGTTCCAGTTGGCGGTGATGGCAGCGGAGGCGATGGTGATGCCGCGCTCCTGCTCCTGTTTCATAAAGTCCATCGTGGCCTGGCCGTCGTGGGTCTCGCCCACCTTGCGGTTCACGCCTGTGAAAAAGAGTATGCGTTCTGAGACGGTAGTCTTGCCAGCGTCGATGTGCGCCGCGATGCCTATGTTGCGAAGTTTGGATATTTGCATTGTGAATCAGGTTTTTATGTGATAATTTGACCTTTGTAATAAGGGCGGGCAAAAATACAAAAAATAGAGTCGTGCGCCTTAGAACGGAATCTTGGCAAACGAATGCTATATCCTCTTTCGCGGCCTCGCTAAAACTCGTACCCCACGCCAGCGTTGATAAAACCTTTGTATCCAGTGCCAAACTCCACATTGCCGAACCATCCTTTGGATCCCGCTTTGATGCCCAATGCGGTGAGGTGGTAGGATGGGAATGTACAAGCAGACAACTTCCTTGGTTGATTATAGGGATGTGGCACGTCGTATTCGTCATTCGTCAAGTTTACAGCTTCCTGACCGAGCTGTATTCCTCCGGATATTTCGGAGTAGAGCGTGATGTGTGGCAAAGTGAGGTAGGCAAATCTAATGTCCGCCAACAAGTTGAAAGCTGTGAATCGTATCGACATATCCTGTATTCTCTCATTAGTTGTGCGGTCATAATAATGATTGTGTAATTCCGTGAAATTGGCGGTGGCGCCGAACCATAACCATTTTTGAAAGCGATAATGGTAACTCAACGAAATGACCGGCGTGAAATACACCTTGGTATAGAATCTGTCTGAAGAATTTAGATTGTTAGATCCGAAACTGATGTTTTTGAATAGATTGGGAAACCATTCGTAAAGCAACATCCCATCCACCATTAAGGAATGACTGCTTTGCATATTCGGTATTCCGAAGTTCAATTGGAATTCGTGACGGGGATATCGCTTCTGGTTGGACCAGCTGGGGTAAACCTCGTCAAACCAAGGTGCCTTATGAAATTCTTTCTCTTTATAGCGTTGGAAGGTGTTGATGTATGTTATTTGAGGATAGAGGTAGTGGTTTTTCAATGAGATGGTGCCGTTCTCCAAGACCTCGTTTTCGGTGTAAATTTCATAGCGGCCCTGCCAAGGTTTCGACAGCGACAGGTTGGTGCCTATGGAAAACCGCAGCAGGCCATCGTTGGGCAGACGATAGTAGAATCCCAAATCAAAGAGCAGTTCCGACTGAACAGGTTTGGCAATAGGACGACTGATTTCTATGTAACATCTGGTGGAGTTGTCGCTCACACCATTGTCGTCCCAATTGCTCATATTGGCGCTGCAATAGTTTTCTAAAGAGGAATAGTTGAATCGGATGCCGGCGTCCGCCAAAAAAAAGAAGTTATCGTTGAAAGGTAAATGGAATTCAAATTTGATGGGAAACAACATGGCGCCTTGGCTGAACCTGTGATGGTTGGGGTTGTGTCCCCAATACAGGTCGGTACAGGGGGAGTTTACCTGCAGTACATAGCGGGAACCAAAGCCCACTCCTACGGCCACACCGAAATACTTGGCGAAATGGTACGAGAACTCGAAACCTCCTGCGAACCCGCTCCCCATTTTGGTCGTGGGGGACCCGGGAGTGCCGTCGGCAGCGGTGAAAACAGCTGCTTGCGTCATGTTGTATTGGGCTGTGTAGCCGAAATGAAACCCTTTGAAGACATCGGGTACAAATTTTGCCGAAGGTTTGGACACTATGGGCGTGTCCAGTTGTGCGACCGCGAATTGGTAGATGGTGTCGTGTAAATAGACGGTGTCATAGACAATTCGCTCCTCGTGGATGTAAATGGTGTCGCGCGCCTGCCCGTACAGACCGGTACACAAAAGCAGGGAGAAAAGAAAAAATGTGGTCTTGTGCATAGCGATGTTTTTATTGTCGATGGTTTTGGGGTGTTGGGGCATATACCGTGTCGTGAACCACTTTTACCACGGTTTTAAATACGGTGTCGTGAATGATGATGTACTCTTTCTCGCGGCTGGTGTCGGTGGAGCCGACTGCTGGTGCCAAGCTCTCCCTTTGGACATTTTTAGTGACGGTGGTCGCCATAACGGGCTCGGATTGTGTGGCGTCTGATTTCGCGGAAAGGGTGGTGTCGGTGGCCACGGCGACGGGAATAGGTGTTGTCGTCGGTGCCGGCGACGGGGCGACGGGTGTGCGGGATGACAGTATAAAGTAGGATGCCGCTCCCGCGGCGGTACACAGCAGCAGGCCGACCAGCAGTTTCCTGAAGATGCCGGATAGATGCATGGCGATAGTGGCCGAAGGTAAGGTGTCCCAAGACAGGGCCGCGGAGTCAAGCTCGACTGTCGGCTCCACTTCGAAGTCCCTCAAAGTGCGCCAGCAAACGTTGTCCACGGCATGTCCCTTTTTGAAAACGGTTAAAAATGGAATCATAAGCAATCTTTTTTCGTTCTTTATCTCTTTCAGATGTTGTTGCAGTTGCAATCGGGCTTGGGCGAGATGCAACTTGGAGGTGCGTACTGCAATGTGGAGCGTGTCGGCGATTTGGCGGTGACTGTATTTCTCGAAGACAAAGAGGTTGAACACCGTGCGTTGAGGTGCTGGCAATGCCGCGATGGCGCCCAGTATTTCCTCTTTAGAGAAGTCGGTGCGCTCCAGGTCTTCGGCTTCATCATCCTGTATGGATTCTATCTCCGGGCCTGCGCTGTCAAGACTGACGAGGCATTTTGCTTTCCGAAGATGCTGCAATGCGGTATTCACCGTGATGCGCATCATCCAGCCGTCAAAATCTCCCAATCCCTTGAACGTGTGCGACTTCTCGATGGCCGACAGGAAGGCTTCGTGTGCCAAGTCTTCGGCTTCCTGCGGGTCGGGCACGTACCGCCGGCACAATCCGATCATCCTGCCGATATTCCTGCGGTATTTTTTTGTCCAAAATTCCTGTGTGTTTTTCATACGCTCTTTAAGTACGATGCAGAAATTCCCCAAAGGGCAAAGATAAAGAATAATTATTGCGTCGAAACACTACATCTCACTGCTCCCAGCGACCAACCACCAACAATAGCTAATGGCTAATGGCTAATAGTCAATGGACACCCCTTCACAACCCCGTTCTCGCTGACGTACGCCCACAATTGCGCGTAGAAGTCGGTTTGGCAAAGCGTCTCGCTGCTGCCCACGATGATGAGCTTCATCCGGGCGCGCGTGATGGCGACGTTCATCCGCCTGAGGTCTTTCAGGAAGCCGATGGCGCCGCGCTCGTTGTCGCGCACCATACTGATGAGGATCACATCGCGCTCCTGCCCCTGGAAGCCGTCCACGGTGTTGACGGTGATGAGGCTGTGTATGGGCGCGAGCGTGCGACTGCGTCCCACGAGTTTGCGCAACAGGGCTACCTGCGCCTTATATGGGGAGATGACCCCGTAGGTGGTGTTGTTAAAGAGCGTAGGGTCGATGGCCGTCTGCCGGACATAGTTCTTGAGGATTTGCATCACCAACGCTGCCTCGTCGCGGTTGGAGCGACTCTGCGAGGCGCTGAGACGCTCGGCGAAGTGGCTGCCGGCGGTGTCCACCCACACCAACGGCGCGTCCCAGGGCGCTAATGTGCGGTTGGCCACCTCGGGCGCTGCCTTCAGCCGCCCTTCGTAGAACCATTGCGACGAGAATCCCATAATCTGCCGGTTCATCCGGTATTGCGTGTCCAATAACGTGACGCACGTGGGCTTGCCTTGCACCACCTTCTGCATCAGCGTGTCGGACAGTCCGCCGCGCTCGGCTTCCGGGCAAAGGATGGTGGGCGGCAGCTGCTGGTGGTCTCCGGCAAACACCACGCGGTCGGCCTTGAGGATGGCGGCCCAGCAGGCAGCCTCAATGGACTGGGTGGCCTCGTCAATGAAGAGGGTGCTGAAATGGCGGTGGTCGAGCAGCCGGTGGGCGCTGCCGATGAGCGTGCAGGTCACCACCTCGGCCTCTTGGAACACCTCCTCGTGGATTTTCAGTTCGAGCTCGTCGCGGCGCTGCAGGAGTTGTTGCAGCCGGTGGGCGCGCTGCCGAGAGGGGGCGCTCCCCTCGTGGATGTCGCGAATCAGCTTGCGGATGCCCCACAACTCAGGATAGTCGGGACGGGCGGCGTAGAGTCGCTCGTAGGTGTGCTCCATCAGCGGGCGACTGATGCGCAGGGGGTTGCCGATGCGCACCACACGCACGCCCCGTTCGATGAGCTTCTCGCTGATCCAGTCCACGGCGGCGTTGCTCGGGGCGCAGACCAGCACCTGCGGTTCGCGGCGGGTGGTCTCGATGATGGCCTCCACCAGCGTGGTGGTCTTGCCGGTGCCGGGCGGACCGTGCACTACGGCCACCTCGCGCGCCTCCACGATGCGCTGCACGGCCTCGTTCTGGCTCTGGTTGAGGCGCTCGAATGCCATACGCGGCAGCGTGCGGAATTCTGGATCCTGCGTGCCTATGAGGACCTCTCGCAGATGCACGGCCTTGTCGCTCTCCAGGTTTTTGGCCCGCAAGAGAGCTTGTTCCATCACCTGGTAGGTGGTGTCGTCGAAGTCGAGGCGCACCCCGAGGTCTTGTTCCTGCGCCAGTCGCAGCAGGAGTGTCGTATCGGGGGCGTCCAGGGCAATTTGCATCCGCCGCCCCTCGATGTGTTGGATGGTGCCGCCGGCGGTGAGCCGTGTCACGTTGCGGCGCGAATCCCGGCTGATGTAGAAAAAGGTGACGCGCTTGCCGGGCTCGAACTCGCTGTCGGGCCCCACGGCGTGGCTGGCCGTGTACTCCACTTCCATCACCAGCTGGTTCAGGGCGTTGTAGAAGCAATTGCCCGCGCGCAATGGGTACCAGCACCCGCTGTTGAGATGGCTGTGCTGCAAAGCCGCCCGGAACGACTCCTCGAGAGCACGCACGTCATAGGCTTTCTCCAACCCGATAAGCTGTAGCTGTCGTTGTAAGGATTCGATGGACTTCATCCGAGGTTGAACTTTCGGGCGCAAAAATACGAAAATAACGAAAGGACAGCAAGGGGAATTCTGCCGTCCTTTCGTTATTTATACTTTGTTTATGATAAAGAAGGTGTTTTGTTGTGGCCGATTATTGGAGGAGAATCTTTGCATTCCGGCTTCCGTGACGGCTGTGAACAGTGACGAGATAGAGCCCGTTTGCCAAGCCCTCGCGGCGAATAACCAATGAATGGCCGGTGGCGGTAACGGCCATTCGGCGCGAGAGGATGCCTCTGCTGTCGATGATTTCCACCACATAGCTCTCATTGCTGCTCACCCCGTCAATGACAAATTGCTCTTGGGCAGGGTTGGGATAGAGATGCAATGCCAGGTCGCTCCGATGGTCGGACAACCCCGAGGTGGTGTCCAAAACGGTGAGATGCAACTGGATGATACTGTCGCAACCGAAAATCGTGGTCAGGGTTTGCTGGTAATGGCCGGAAGTGGTCTCGAGAAAACCATAGCTGTCGTATGTCTCGCCCAGCAATATCGTGTCCACAAGGCTGATATCGTAGGTGGGATAGACCGTCAGAGTGAGGTTAACGATACTGTCGGCACCGTTGGTGCGTGACAGGGTGTCCACATACATGCCGGCGGTGGTAAGGAGTGTGCCATTGAAATCGAAACTTTCCCCTTCGCATATACCCGCCTCGATAAAGACAACCGTGTCCTCGGGCTCCACTGAGGGCGTGTGGTAATCGAGGGTGATGTCGTCTATGTATAGGTTGTATCCATAGTCGGAAATACCCTTCAAGATAATGTAATTATACGGTTGCGTTTGGGCGGGGATGACAAGTTGCACCTGTTCCCATCCGCTGTTGGCGGCGTATCCCTGCTGGGTTGAGAGTAGGGTGGAGGTGCTGTCAATCTCGGGTGTGCTGCTGACATATATCTCCATACGGTCGGCGTAGGGCGCTCCTGTGTAGGAACTCATGCTGCCGTAACGGTGGAAGTAGAATGAAAGCAGGAGGTCCTGGCTCATATCAATGGCCGGGGATGCCATAGTGGACCAGTCGTCCATCAGGAAACTGTAAGCGTAAAAACGGGCCATGGAGCTTCCGCTGTGGGGTGCGACGGTGGGGTAGGTGCCGTTGCTGACATTATCCCATTGCTGACTGGGGACGGATGCGTCCAAGGTCCAGCATATCAAGCCGTTTTCAAAATCTTCACTCCAAGGGAAGGTGCTGATGGATTCACAGGGGGTGGAGAATGAGGCCGGCTGGGAAAGCGAGGAAGTGTCGCTACCGCATAGGGACATCAACCGGTAATCGTATCTCGTGCCGTACGAGAGCCCCGTCAGCACATAACTGTTTTGTCCCGCGATATCCACATAATTGTAGATGCTGTCGGAAGAGGCTTTGTAGAAGAGGCGCACATCGGAAGCGTTGGGGGTGTTGAACCACGAAATGGTGGCTTCTGGATACCCCGTGCCGCCGTCCGTGACGGTGGCGTTGATTTGCGTGGGCGGGGTGCAGGATGCCGAGATTTCTATGGTTACGTTGTCAATGAAGGCGCTGGGAAAACTGTACGAAGAGGTCTGGCTGTCCATCCGGAAGGCGATGTAATGGCCATTGCCCGTGTAGGGGGCAAGGTTTACCTCCTTGAACTCCCATGTCTGGGGCGCGTTGGCGTGTATGGTATCAACCGCCACAAAGGTGGAACTGTCCTGTGGATGCGTCATAACCCCCACAACGATGGCGATAGTGCTGGTTTCCCGCGACTTGTAATAGAACGACAAGGTGACGTTTTGCAGGGAAACGGCTGTGTCAATGCAGGGGGTGACCCCATAGACGCTCCCCCCGGACTGGATGGCGAAGAAAAGACATCCGTCGCTGTTTTGATATCCTATAGGACTGATGCCGGGCAGGGTGTAGGGCAGTCCGCCGTAGTAGTCCAGCTGCCCCCAGCATACGGGGTAGTCTTGCCAGGCGGTGAGGTTCTCGAAATCCTGCGTGTAAGGCAGTGTTACTGTGCACGAGGGTGTGGGAGGAGGTGTGTTTGTGCTGTAAGTGAAATAGATGTTGGGACGGTTGATGTAGTTGCCGTGGGTGCCTGACGGAATGCTGGACATTGTGGCGTTGAAGTTGAACGGCGTGCCGTCGTTCACCCGGATCCAGCAGTTGGCCCTGGTGCCGTTGTTGACATACATCTCTGTCTCACAATCCCCGGAGTAAAGGTCGCAGCCGTACCCCTCCACAAGCACGATAAGATTGCCCCCGTTGTAGGTGAAAGGTTGGCTGAACAAGAACTCTTTCCAATAGTCATCCCATTGAAGGTCAAACGAGGTGGAGTCGTACACTAAAGTTGCTTGCGCTGTGATGCTGTTCCACGACTGTGACAAGTCAATGCTGTCGGAATTTGACTCAAACAGTGAAATTCGGACTCGCTGTCCATACCAATTGAATGAATTTCCGTATGTAATATGGTAGGATAACGACTGGATTGACGCCCCCGAAGGGATGCTCATTTCGGTTGCGGTGTAAAGTGTGGCCGACAAATGATAGCCATAAAACCCGGGCAGCACACTGTTGGTGACGGTCGTGGCCCCCGTTCCGATGGTGTCAGAGGTCATTTGCCCCATTACGCTCATTGTCATCATAGTGGCAATGAGGAAAAATGTAATTCTTTTCATTGATTTGTTTTTTTATGAATAAAATGTTTAGGTGTTATCAATCCGATATGTAAAAAAAGTTCGGCAAAAGTAGGATAAATGCAATGGTTTGCATTCCCTATTTTAGGGGATTTCACACCGTTTAATAATGCTTTTTTTGGGGGGGAAGGAAAGGGATGGGACAAAACGACGAGGAAAACATCCTCAGTCTGTTGTGCAGGAGTGATGCCGGTAAGTGACGCTTACGCTTTTGGGGTGGCGCTTGAACGGGATTTGCGCAGGGTGCGCCGGCGACGCTTCTGGGGCATCTTGAATCCGTTGTTCCGTTTGAGGATGCGGTCTTTGAGTTTCTTGTATCCCTCCACGCCGAGAATGCCCAACCCTGTGTATTGGAAGGCTTTGGCCAGACTGAACACAACCACGCCAATGGTCTTTTTGGTGGAAGGGGGAAAGAAGGGAAGTGCGAATTGCCCAAAAGCGATAATATGGAGAATGAGGCATATAATCAGCAGATTGATGCCGGTTTGGGGTGAGAATCCCTGAAGCCATATTCTCAAACGTTGTCTGAAATCGCGCATAGGCAAAACGACGAAATAACATAAGGATATCGTAAAAAGAGGGATTTTATTGTGCAACAAGGAAAATAAACGGATTTTCCTTACAGTATCTCACGGGCCACCCACGCGCAGGCCATCGCGTCACAGAGGGCGTTGTGCTCCTGGGTCATCTGGTAGCCGCACTGGGCGGCCACGGTGCTGAGCTTGTGGTTGGGCAGGTTGGGGAATGCCTTGCGGGAGGGCTCCAGCGTGTCGTAGAACTTGTACCCCGGGTATTCCATCCCGTGGAGCTGGAACACTGCTCTCAGGTGAAGTTCGTCGATGTTCTTGTCGTGCGCCACCAAGGGCAGGCCCTCGAGCAGCTTTGACACCTTGCCCCACACCTCCTTGAATGAGGGGGCGAAGTCGGTGTCTTTATTGTTAAGCCCGTGGATTTTGGAGTGCCAGTAATTGTAATAGTTCGGTCTTGGCCGGATGAGGGAGTAGAACTTGTCCACAATTTCGCCGTTCTTGACAATAACAATGCCTACGCTGCAAATGGAGCCGTGCTGGTCATTTGCCGATTCGAAGTCAATGGCAACAAAATCCTTCATTTCTCTTTATTTGTCTTCAGGCGGCAAAAATAGGCATTTTTCGGGTATCAAAGTGATTTTTCTTGATATAAAATATTTTGCTGTTTTTGCTGCGTCAATTCCTTTTTTTTGTTCGGCAATATGGGTTTCATAAGAGAAAAAAGACACCGGCAATCCTCAGATTACCGGTGTCTCTTCCAGTGGAGCCGGAGGGAGTCGAACCCTCGTCCAAACAAGCCGCAGAGATGCTTTCTACAAGTTTAGTCTTCGTTTGGTTGTCGGCTGCTGTATGGTACGAGACCGACCTTGCAGCAGCTTATCTTCTAAAGTTTCGCTCACGCATCGAAGCCTGCGCTCGCTATCTGTCCTTTTACGACGCCTCGTTCCGAACGTTGGACGGAAGAACTTCCGGGGAGACGCCCGCGGCTGCGGACCTTGTCCGTGCGGCGGGATCCGCGGCGGTTACGCTGCGAATGCATAAGAAGTTTCGCCGTTTATTGGCTGGAGAGTTGACTGTTAACGGAATCGGCTCACAAGTTCCGACCTGCTTACATCCCCCCGTTCTCGCTGTCAAAACCAAACGACCCCAGGAGGAAAAGGAGAGGTTATTGCACCTCCCCCTTCATTTGTAGTATAACTCTGTCCGTGTTGGCGTTGGACAACACCGTGAGTCTCTTGCTGATGATGCCTTTGTCCTTGGCTGTGTAGGTGAGCTTGATGGTGCCCTTCTTGCCAGGCATCACCGGAGCTTTCGACCATTCCACCTCGGTGCAATCGCAGGAGGAGATCACATCGTCCAAAATCAACGGTTTTTTCCCGATGTTGGTGAAGGTGACCGTGACCACTTTCACGTCTTTGACTTTCAGGGTGCCGAAGTTGACGTAGGAACGGTCGAACTCGATTTCGGCGCCGGTGCCGGTGTAGGTGCTCTTAGAGGCGCTCTTGCCGGTGGATGACTTGCTCGTTTGGGCCTGCGTGGCGCCAAAGAGGCAAAGTATCAAACTGAGAATCACTATCTTTTTCATCGGTATTGTTTTATAGAGTTAATATTAATCTTCGTTATTGGGCTTTCACGGCACCGCCTTCGTTGGTGGGAGCAGCCTCTGCAGGTTTCGCAGACACGTTACCCTTGATGTTGAGGATCACACGGTTGTTCACGGCGTTGGACTCCACGGTGATGCTCTTGTTGATAATGCCGAGACGGTTGGTGTTGTAGCTCACCTTGATGACGGCCTTCTTGCCGGGAGGAATCGGGTCCTTCGGCCATTCAGGAACGGTGCAGCCGCAACTGGAACGGCAGTTGGTCAGGATGAGGTCGGCCTTGCCCGTGTTCTTGAACACGAACTCGCAAGTGCCGTTGGCACCCTGCTGAATCTCACCGTAGTCGTGCACGAGGTTCTCGAAGGTGATTTCGGGTTCTTTGACCTTTTTGGGTTTGTCAGCGTTTGCATCTTGGGCTACAGCGGAAAACACAAAAGCCATAACGATCAATAAGCTGAATACTTTTTTCATAATAGGTGTTATTTAAAGTGTTATGTTTTTTTTCTTTTTGAAAAACAGAATCCAAAGACTGATTAAGAAGTGTAGGGTTTAAAGGAGTTGATTTTTTTTTGAAAATTCTTTTCTGAAGAACTCCACGGCGAGGCGGTAGCTTTCGAGGCCAAGGCCGGCGATGAGTCCGCGGCAGGCCCCCGCGAGGGGCGACGTGCGCCGGTACTGCTCGCGGCCGAAGAGGTTGCTGATGTGCACCTCCATCACGGGACAGCTCGTGGCACGCACCGCGTCGGCCAGCACCACCGAGGTGTGCGTGTAGGCCCCTGCGTTGAGCACGATGCCCTCGTAGCCCTCCGCCTGCGCGATGTGATGCGCTAGACGTGTCTCGTCGTCCTCCTGCACATAGTCGAACTCCACGTCGGGGTAGTCCGTGCGCAACTGCTGCAGGTACTCCTCGAAGGAGACACACCCGTAGATGTCCACCTCGCGCGTGCCGAGCTGGCCGAGGTTGACGCCGTTGACTATCAGTATCCGGCAGGGTAGGGTGCTATTCGTGGACGAGTATGAAGACATCTTCGTTCTCCTTGTGCATATTCAGTTGCTCGCGGGCGTACTGCTCCAGCAGGACGGAGTCGCTGTTGATTTCATCGAACGTATGGACGTTGCCCACCTGGTTCTTCGTATGGGTGATCTTGTTCTCCAAATTGTCAATCTTGCGGTTGAGCTCGCGATGCGTCTTGAGCGTGTTGTTGGAGAGGAAGAGGAAATAGACGAGAAAGAGCACGGTAGTGATACCGTACAGGACCGCGAAGAAGCGGAAGCGGTTTTTGCGGGGCTCTTTCTCTTCCATAGTGGTGTGTTATCTGGCGTAGTTGACCGAGCGGGTCTCGCGGATGACCGTGATCTTGATTTGGCCCGGGTAGGTCATTTCGTTCTGGATTTTCTTGGAGAGGTCCATAGAAATCTGGTTGGCCTCGGAGTCGCTTACCTTCTCGGCGCCGACGATGACGCGCAGTTCGCGGCCGGCCTGAATGGCGTAGGTCTTGACCACGCCGGGGTAGGTGAGGGCGAGGTTCTCGAGGTCGTTGAGGCGCTTCATATAGGCCTCCACCACTTCGCGGCGGGCACCGGGACGTGCGCCGGAGATGGCGTCGCACACTTGCACGATGGGGGCGATGAGGGTGGTCATCTCCATCTCGTCGTGGTGGGCGCCGATGGCGTTCACGATTTCAGGGCGCTCCTTGTACTGTTCGGCCAGGCGGGCGCCGAAGAGGGCGTGCGGCATTTCGGGCTCGGTGTCGGGCACCTTGCCGATGTCGTGCAACAGGCCGGCGCGGCGGGCGATCTTGGGGTTGAGACCCAGCTCAGAGGCCATCGTGGCACTCAGGTTGGCCACCTCCTTGGCGTGTTGCAACAGGTTCTGGCCGTAGGAGGAACGGTAGCGCATCTTGCCCACGAGACGCATCAGTTCGTGCGGCATATTGTTGATGCCCAAGTCGATGCAGGTGCGTTTACCGATTTCGGCAATCTCTTGCTCGATCTGTTTCTTGGTCTTGGCGACCACCTCTTCGATGCGTGCGGGGTGGATACGGCCGTCGGACACGAGTTTCTTGAGCGACTGGCAGGCGATTTCGCGGCGCACGGGGTCGAAGCTGGAGAGCAGGATGGTGTCGGGGGAGTCGTCGATGATGACGTCCACGCCGGTGAGGTTCTCAAGGGTGCGGATGTTACGGCCCTCACGGCCGATGATGCGGCCCTTGATCTCGTCGTTCTCGAGGTTGAAGACGGAGACGGTGTTCTCAATGGCGGCCTCCACGCCGGTGCGTTGGATGGCGCTGACCACGACCTTCTTGGCCTCGAGGTTGGCGGTGGCCTTGGCCTCGTCGAGGATGTCCTTGACGAGCACCACAGCGTCGGCGCGGGCCTCGTCCTGCATCAGGGCGATGAGCTGTTCCTTGGCCTGTTCGGAGGTCAGTTCGGCGATGGATTCGAGTTTGGCTTTCTGGAGTGCCGTTTGGCTGTCGAGTTCTTTCTGTTTCTTCTCGGCGGCCTGGAGCTGTTTGTTGAGGTTCTCCTTGAGGGCGTTGTTCTCGTTGGTTTTGCGGTTGAGGTCCTCCAGTTTCTGGCTGAGGGTGTTCTCTTTCTGTTTGAGGCGGTTTTCGGCGTTGGAGATCTGCTGGTTGCGTTCGTTGACGCTCTTCTCGTATTCGCTCTTGAGTTGGAGGAATTTCTCCTTGGCCTGCAGTATTTTCTCTTTCTTGAGGAGTTCGCCGTCCTCTTCGGCTTTCTTGAGGGCTTCGCGGCCCGATTTGGTAAGTTGTTTGTTCAAAAGTGTGTAGGCGAGGCCGATGCCGGCGGCGAGGCCGATGACGATGCCTATCACAATCCAAAGTACTGTCATATTATTTAAGATGTATTCGTTAGTTAATAAATGAGGTTTCTAAATAGTATGACAAGGTTGGGGATGGACAAAAAAAACCGCATAAGTTCATAGGGTTTCGAAAAACTCCTATATGATATGATCGGAGGTGCCGTCCGGCTTCGAGCGTCCCAGGGCGTAAAGCCATCCTTTCGGATTCGGGCCTGTTCTTGGCGAACGAGCGTCCCCTCCGTCTGTAAATGTGTTGAGTTTAACAAACGTATCGGAACTTATGCGGGATGGTGTGTTGTCAAAGAACGATTAATCAACTTCAAATTTATCTGTCAGAGTTTTAAGGGATTCCATCATCGGCTCTATCTCCTCCTCATATTCTCTCAACCGCTGCTCGTCGGCGAGCCACTTCACCACAAAGTCAACCAGTATTTTCGACATCAAGTCTTGTTGGTCTTTATATGTCCATTTCTTGGCGAATTCCAAAAAACTGTCATTGATCACTTTTTCTGCTTCCCGGAAGTAGTGCTCCCACTCTTTTGCGATTACGATCGTCATCGGCCTTTGGGCCACTTGGATGGTGATCTTGATCCGATTGTCCTCTTCCATACTACCTGTTCTTGAGAAGCGCTATGCAATTGTCTATCTCCCGCACCCAGTCATTTATCTGCTTTTTCGTTTTTTTGTTGTCTTCTTTATCAAAAGTTGTTTTGGTTACCACTAATAGTTTCATCTTCTCCTCGAGGTCCGTGACCTGCGCACGAAGTGCCTCGTTCTCTCTCTCCTTCCTCTCGTTGGCCGCTCGCAGCCGGTCGTTTTCCTCTCTCAAGTCCTTCATACGCAACAAGGCCGCCTTGACGTTGTATTCGATTTTGTTATACAAAATGTCTATTTTGGCCATAGCATATTTTTTGACGTGCAAAAATACACTTTTTTAGTCATATTTCCCCAATCTTTGGCGACCTTTTTTTTGCAGCCTATGCTGAAATGTGCCTTATACCGTTGATTTACAGTTTGTAATGTGATTTTATAAACATATTTGTGTTTCTATTTTTGAAAAAAAGAAAAAAAATTTTCGGGCATATTAAAAAAAATGTATTTTTGCGAGTCAATAAAACGTTGTTCAATTTTTTAAAAATTATAGGAGACCTGCTATCGAATAAAAGTTCTACTTTCTTAGTTTACAACCACTTAAAAGAAAGGAGTGCCATTATGAAAACGGTTATGCTGACTGATAACCAGTTGATAGCAAGTTATCAATCCGGTGACGAATCCGCCCTGAAAGCTCTGATTGCCCGCTACGAGAAGCGGTTGTTTTCCTATATTATGCTTTCAGTGAAAAACAAGGAATTGGCGGAAGACATTTTCCAAGACACTTTCATCAAGGTGATCAACACCATCCGCTCGGGAAACTACCACGAGGAGGGCAAGTTCTTCCAATGGGTGATGCGCATCGCCAACAACCTTAAGATCGACTACTACCGCAAGGTGCAGCGTATGCCGGTCTTCGAGGGCAACGGCGAGTACGACATTTTCGACATCCTCGGCTCGCGCGAGGACTCCGTCGAACAGAAGATGATCCGCGAGCAGATCTACACCGACGTGAACCGTATGGTGGAGTATCTCCCCGACGAGCAGAAAGAGGTGCTTACAATGCGCATCTACCAAGATTATAGCTTCAAGGAGATTGCGGAAGCCACTGGCGTGAGCATCAACACCGCCCTCGGCAGAATGCGCTACGCCCTCATCAACCTGCGCAAAATCATTGAAAAAAACAAGGTCGTGGTCGATTGAGAACAGACGATTCCCGATTTTTTTGCGCTAAAAATAGCAACCATACTCGGCGGCAAAGGAAAAAAAACGTACTTTTGCCGCCGATTTTTTTATAAACTAAATAGAATAAGTTATATGGCAACAACAGCTGATTTCAAAAACGGATTGTGCATCGTCCATAACAACGAATTGTGGACCATCGTCGAATTCCTCCACGTCAAACCCGGCAAGGGCAACACCTTTGTCCGCACCAAGCTCAAACACATCAAGTCCGGTAGAGTGCAGGAGTTCCGTTTCGACGCCGGCATCAAGATTGAACTCGCCCGCGTGGAGCGCCGTCCTTACCAGTTCCTCTACAAGGAAGACGAGAACACCTATAACTTTATGCACACCGAAACCTACGAGCAACTCTCCATCGACAAGTCCCTCATCAACAACACCGACCTGCTCAAAGAGGGCCAGCCCGTGGAAATTATGTACCATACCGACACCGACACCCCGCTGACTTGTGAACTGCCCCCGTTCGTGGACCTCGAAGTCGTGGAAGCCGATCCCGGCATCAAGGGTGACACTGCCACCAACGCGCTCAAGCGTGCTGTGGTGGAAACCGGCGCCGATGTCTATGTGCCCCTTTTCATCAACGTTGGTGACAAGATCAAAGTTGATACCCGCACCAACAAGTATTCAGAAAGAGTCAAAGAGTAATGAAGTTTCCCCAACCCATCACGGTTGACGAGCTTGTGAACATCATCGGCCGGCCGCTGGAGCGGTCGGGCTGCTACGATGGTCCGGTGACGGGATTGAACGAGTTTCATTCCGTCGAGGTGGGTGATGTCACTTTCGTGGATTGTGACAAGTACTACAACCGCGTGCTGGAGAGTCCCGCCACGGTGATTATCCTCAACAAGCGGCTGGACTGTCCCTACGGCAAGGAGCTGCTTTTCAGCGAGGACCCGCTGGAGGATTACCTCGCCATCGTAAAGCACTACAAGCAGTATGAGCCTCAGCTGGTGAGCATTCACCCGAGTGCGGTCATCGGCGAGGGCACCGTTTTGGAGCCTCACGTCTTTGTGGGCCGTAACGTGCGCATCGGCCGCAACTGCATCATCCACGCCAACGTCTCCATTTACGAAGACACCACCATCGGCGACAATGTTGTCATCCATTCCAACACCACCATCGGCGCTGACGCCTGCTATTTCCAGAAGCGCCCCGACCGCTGGATCAAGTTGGATTCCTGTGGTTGCACGGTCATAGGCAATGACGTGGAGATTGGTTGTAACTGCTGCGTGGACAAGGGCGTCTCTGGCGTGACCTACATCGGTGACGGCACCAAGTTCGACAACCTCGTGCAAATAGGGCACGACACCCACATCGGGAAGCGCGTGCTCCTCGGTGCGCAAAGCGGCATCGCCGGCTGCACCTACATCGATGACGACTGCAAAGTGTGGGCCAAGGCCTGCGTCAACAAGGATCTCTATGTCGCCAAGAACACGGTGATACTGGCCTGCTCGGCCCTCGACCGCAATGTCCCCGACGAAGGTACAACCCTGCTGGGCGTTCCCGCAGTGGAGTCCACCAAAAAATGGCGAGAGTTCGCCTATATGCGAAAACTATCGATCCTGTTTGACGATGTCAAGGAACTGAAACAAAAAATAGAAGGCGGGAAATGATTCCCGCCTTCTTTTTTATTTGTACTGAATGATGTGAGTCGGATTCGGATTAGCGCAGGTCTTTTTTGGCCTTGTCCAGAGTGTCTTTCAGTTCCTGGATTTCCTTCTCTTTGTCAGAGATGGCCTTGGCGTTCTTGTCGAGGTCCTTGTTCAGTTTCTCAATCTGCTTGTTGATTTTGTTCTTGTTCTTCTCGAGGCCTTTCAGCTCTTTGTTGAGTTTGGCGAGCTGGGATTCCATCGCCTTGATGTTCTGTTTGGCGACGTATTCCTGGACGTAGCTGACGAAGTCGCGGAGGAACACCTTGACGTAGTCGGCGGTGGCAGGGTTGTTCTGCGAGGTGATGGTGTTCATATTGCCGGAGCAGACGATGAGCTCAAGTTGGGAAACCTTGTTTTTCTTCTTGCCGTGTTCGGTGACGGTGAAATACATATCGTAATTCTCGCTGCCGAAGGGTTTGAAGGGCTGGTTGAGGTAGGCGCGGAAACCGCTCTCGCTGGAGGCCTTCAGGTTGTATTGCTTCTCCAGTTTGTCGCGGAAGGCGGCGTCAACGGTCTTTACATCGGCACCCGGGATCTCGATGAGATAGCCAGAAAGCTGCTGTTTTCCCATTTTAATCATAGATTCCTTTGCCGTTTGGGCGAAGGCGGTGGTCGTCAGAGCGACGGCAAATGCTAATAATACAAGTCTTTTCATATTGATGTTGTTTAAAAATTGTGTATTTCTTAATAAGGCCGCAAAGATAAAAAAATTATTTTTGCCGCCGCTATGGAAAAAACGATCCAAGAACTGCTTGCGGGCATCCGTTTCCCCGTTTACCTCGCTCCGATGGAGGGAGTGACGGACCGGGCTTTCCGTCTGGTCTGCAAGGAAAAAGGGGCCGATGTGCTGATTTCGGAGTTCATCTCCTCCGATGCTTTGTCGCGGGAGGTTGACAAGAGTATGAAGAAGATGCGTTTCGACGAGCGCGAGCGTCCTTTCGGCATCCAGATCTTCGGTCACGACGAGCAGTCGCTGGTGACGGCGGCGCGGATGGCGGAGGAGGCCGCCCCGGATTTCATCGACATCAACTGGGGCTGCCCGGTGAAGAAGGTGGTGAACAAGGGGGCTGGCTCGGCCATTTTGAAGGACATTCCCAAAATGGAGCGGCTGACCTCGGCGGTGGTGAAGGCGGTGCATTTGCCTGTGACGGTCAAGACGCGACTGGGCTGGGATAGTTCCGACAGGCCCATCGTGGAGGTGGCCGAGCGGATGCAGGACGTGGGGGTGCAGGCCATCGCCATACACGGCCGCACCCGGGCGCAGATGTACGGCGGCGAGGCCGACTGGAACCTGATAGGGGAGGCCAAGGCCAACCCGCGGCTCCATATCCCGGTGATCGGCAACGGCGACATCGACAGCGCGGAGAAGGCGTTGCGGTGCAAGGAGCAATATGGCGTGGATGCCGTGATGATCGGGCGGGCCGCCATCGGCAACCCTTGGATATTCGAGCAAGTGAAGGGCCTCTTGAACGGAATTGAGGTGCCCTTGCCCTCCTATGAGACGAGAGTGGAGGCGGTGCTGCAGCAACTTCGGCTGGCCGAAGCGGAGAAGGGAGAGCGGCGCGCAGTATTGGAAATGCGTACCCAGTATGCCGGCTATTTTAGGGGCCTCTACAATTTCAAACCTGTGCGGCTACGGTTGATGGGAGCGTTGACAATAGAGGAATGTGTGGATATACTGCACTCATATTCAATAAATTAGCATTTGTTTTTTGTTGATTTTTTTTTGAAGGAAGATTAGTCTTTTTTTCAAAAAAAAAGTGTATTTTTGGCGGCTTATTGTGAAAACTGCAATAATGCTGTCATACTTGTTTTTTTGCAAATAATAAAAAACCATACGATGAGAAAAAAACTGTTATTATTGTTCGCTTTGTGTATGCCGTTTCTGTTGAACGCGCAATTGATGGACACAGCCAATGTGATCGATGAGGATTTTGAGGGTGCCACCTTGCAGGTGATACCTGTCACATCCGCCTTCGACGCGCAGGGCGACTGGAAGTTGGACAACACCCTTTCGGTGTCGCCCACGCATTCCTACCACTGCCCTGTCTATTCGACCAGTAACAACTGCTTGATGACGACGAGCCCTATAGAGCTGGCGTCGTCAAGTGTACAAAATGTCACTCATTTCTATCTGGAGTTCGACCATATCTGTAAGGTCAGCCAGATGGACCAGACAAACATCGTGTATTATCTGGGCTATGTGGGTGCCAACGGGAACTTGCAATGGAGTACCCTCAGAACGCTGACTTTCAGTTCCACGGATGCGTTCTATTATGGAGGTGCCAACACCAACCTCACTTCTGGTAAGTTCAACGATGCCTGTTACACCATTTGGAACTCCAATTCAACGACGGCTGCACCCAACAACAATTGGTGGCAGCACGAGCTCTTCGATCTCACCTCTTTCCTGATGAATCAGGTGGTGACGGTGGCGGGTGTTGACCACCCGGCCACGCACGTCCGTATCGGTTTCCGTGTCAACAAGACCTCCCCGAGTGCATCCGGTACCGAGGCATGCGCGGGTTGGTACATCGACAACCTGAAGTGCATTCTCTCGAACTGCGAGTTGATCAAGCCGACCATCACCCTGCAGCCGACGGTTTATGTCAACAAGAACAGCAACTTGCTGAACAATATCGGACCCTACACCATTAAGGTGCGCATAACGGATAACGACCAGGTGCAGGTGGACAGCTTGAAGTTCCAATACCGCATCAACAGTGGCCAGACCATCACGGTGCCGAACAACATTACTTCCAATACCACCTCTGGTGGCACGAACGTGGTGCTTGCCCAGTGGGACCTTCCCTCCATCTGTTACTTCGACACCATCCGCTACAAAATCCGGGTGCGCGACGTGCACGGCAGTATGGCCATCCCGATTGATACCCCGCTCATCGCTTGGCACAATCAGACCAATATCCACAACAACGACTGTCATCTGGACAGCCTCAACACTTTCCCGCACTGCTTCATTACGGGCACGCCGGAACCGGTCACTGTCTATTTCAAGAACAAGAGTGATGCGGCCAACTCGCCGAGCAGCCCTTACCAGACAAATTTGAGCGTGACCATCAAGGTGGAGAATGAGAACCACGTGCAGACGCACACTTCCACCCACAACTGGACCGGTTCGCTCTGCTTCGACGAACGCAGTTCCCTGAGCCTGGGTAACATCACCCCGACACACGGATTCAACTATATCACGGTTTACGTTACCTCCCGTAACGGCCAGCCCGACGGTTTCCACGGCGTCACCCCGCCCACGAACGGCACCTCCACCACCACCTCCAGCGATACGCTGCGTTACATCGGCTACGCTTGCGACAGCTTGCTGCACGGTGACTACACGGTGGGTGGCACCAACCCCGATTTTGCCTCGATGACGGAGGTGAAGGCCGCATTGAACTATTGCGGCATCAATGGTCCGACGACGTTCCATCTGCGCCCCGGCACCTACCAGGATTTCGACTTCACCGACAATTACATCGGCCAGTCGGCCACCAATACCATCACCTTCCAAGGCGACAATGTCAACACGGTCATTGTCACCAACAACCATACCGATGCCGGTAACAACCTGTTCGGTGCGGTGACCTTGGTGCACGCGGGCAACTACATTTTCAAGAACCTGACCCTGCGGGCTAACCAGACGGCTGTCTCAAGAGCCGTCGTGCTCCGTGGCAACGGTAGCACCAACGTGGTGTTCGACGGTTGCCGCATCACGGCCTATCCGACCAACAGCACGGCTAACACCAGCTTCGTGATCGGCCGTACGGCTGCCGCCGCTGCAACTTCCGGCCAGGTGGCAGTCTCCGACAGCATCACCATCCGAAACTGTACCCTCGAGGGCGGTAACTATGGTGTCTATTACATCGGCTCGTCGGCCAGACGCAATGTCCTGACGCTGCAAAACAACCGTATCATCTCTTGTTACAGGGGTATCCATACCTCTTACGCCAACGGCGTGATGAGTGGCAACCACATCTCCCAGACCTCTGCCAACACGCACCAGAACTTCACCGGTATCTATGCTGAGCAGATTCAGGGTATCGACATTAACGGCAACACCGTAGACAGTGTGTATGATGCTGAGTATGGTATCTGTATGAAGAATGCTTCCGTGGAGGACTTCTTCATTCGCAACAACCACGTGCTGGTAGGCAACTCCAACTTCGGTATCAATGTGGAGAACAGCAGTTCTGCCGCTACGGATACGGGCTACATCTATAATAATGAGGTTATCCTCTATCCCGTCACGGCCGCTGCTTCCTATGCAGTCCAAATCAAGAACAGCAATAACTTGAAGGTGACCAATAACTCCTTCTATATTAAGTCTGATGTTCCCTATAGTAACACTGCCGCTCTGCGTATCGAGAACAACAATAATACATATTTAAACAATAATATATTATTAAACTATGTTAATTGCAGCGATAACACCAATTATCCGCTCTATCTGAACAACACCTCCACCATCAATGGTTCTTACAACAACTTTGTCTCTTCGTCTGGTGTGATTGCCTTCAAGACGGTGGGACGTAATACGATTGCGGAGTTGGAGAGTGCTGTCACCACCACCCATTCCAACATCAGTCTTCTTCCCCCGATGGTGGATCCGACCCTTTCGTTGATGCCGACCGACTACACGGGTATGGAGTGCGGTCGTAACGCTGATGTCTCCACGGATATTCGTGGCACACAGCGTACGGCCCTGACCTATATGGGTGCATACGCCAACCAGATTCCTGCCACTGATGCAGCCATCGTGGCTTTGGTCAACCCCGCTTCCGGCTCCTGCCCGCAAAACAGCTATAATGTCACGGTCTCTTTGGCCAACAAGGGCTCTCAAGTCCTCAACTTCTCTCAGCACAATGCGACCATCACGATGCATTCCGACACGCTGAACCTGACCCAGACGGTCACGGTCAACAGCGGCTCCATCCCGGTGCTCGGCACCTTGTCGAAGGTCGTGGCCAACAACGTGACGATCCCTGTGAACCAGCCCATTGATTTCACCTTCACGATTCGCACTAATGGTGATAACAACTACTCCAACGACACGTTGACGCTGATGTTCGTGTTGGAGTCGGCCACTCCCGACTATGAGGAGGACTTCAGCAACGGCACGCAACAAACCTGGACCATCCAACAGTTGACGGGTGCCGGTAACTGGACTTTCCAGGAGGGTGCCGGTGTTTATCCGACCATCGCTCCGGTGTATGGTACTGGCCGTCTCTTCTTCAACTCGAAGACGTTTGCCAACAACACCGAATCGCGTGCCATTATGCCGGTAGTCAATTTGGCCAACTCTGTGAACCCCATCCTGGAGGTTTGGTTCGCCCACGACAACACCACCAACAGCGCCCAAGAGGGTGTGACAGTGAAGATTTCCACCAATGGTGGCACCACCTTCACGGCTCTGACCCCGCAAGGTCAGTCCACCGCCCTGCTGAAACGTTACCTCAACACGGCCAACCCGCCTCAATGGACGCTCTATACCTATGACCTTTCCAACTACGTATCCTCCGGCTGTGTCTATATCGCTTTTGACGCCAAGTCTCAGCACGGCAACAACATCAACATTGACCGTATCCGTCTGAGAAATCTCTTTGACAACGATATTGCTGTGACGAACATCTACTCGCAGGGTGAGACTCCTGCCCAGTATGAGGTGCAGGATGTGGTGAAGGCACTGGTGCGTAACGAGGGTCATCTTGCCCAGAGCAATATCAAGGTCTATCTGAATGTGACGGGTGCAGCAGAGCAATACCACGACTCTCTGACGGTTGCGTCACTGGCTCCCGGTGCAGAGACGGTGGTGACCTTCCCGCGTCACAACTACAATGTTTTGGAGGTCAAGGATGTGGAGGTCCGCTCTCGCAACGACCAGTTGAATGCCAACAATGCTGCCCATTGGAGAATGGAGGTGACGAACAATATCGTTAACTTCGCCGACACTTCCGCTGTGGGCCAGCTCACGGGCGATTACAGTGCAGTTATCCGTCCTTGTGTGCGTATCAAGGCGGTTGACGAGCTGGTGGTGACTGCTGTGAAATATTACTATGACCAGAACTTTATCTCCAATCCGGAGAATGGTATGCGTGCTTTTGTGGCCGATGCCAATGGCAATATCATCGCCACCTCCGCGTTGGTGGATTTCAGCACCTTGCAACAGGGCGCTTGGAACATCATCCCCATTGAGAATTTCGCCTTGACCAATCTGCACGAGATGTATGTGGGTATCGAGATGCTCGCCAATGGTGACTATCTTGCCTCCCAGGTGGAGACCCCGCTGCGTGACAGCACCTTCTACTACCTCACCAATGGCACATACGTGCCCCAGACCTTCGGTCGTTTTATGATTGGTGCTTTGGTGGATGCGCCGCACGTGCACGATATGGCCCTGTTGAGTCTGCTCAACCCGACCACTCGCTGCGACCTCGGCCACGAGAACATCACGGTGGAGATTGCCAACAACGGTTCCCAGAATATCCTGCCGGGCACCGTGTTCAAATACTCTGTCAACGGCCAGCCCGCCGTCACGGAGACGATGCAAGACACTCTCTACAGCCATCAGACCAGCACATTCTCTTTCAATACCGACTTTGATTTCACCAATAACCAGATTGAGGTGGATCAACCATACTCTGTGAAGGTTTGGGTGGTGAAGGATCCTCAGGACCGTCTGCAGTACAACGATACGCTGGACCTCCAGATTGTCTCCATCGGCAAGTCGGCCCTGCCTGTTGTGGCTCAGGACACTTTCAATATCAGCTACTACACTTCCGGCACCCTGACTGCCCAGTTGCCTGCTTCCATCACGCAGGGCGTGCTTGGCTGGTTCACCAGCAGCGGCTACGAGTCTTGGGACCTCAAGGGTTATGGTAATACCTATACCACTCCGCTGACCTTCTTTGACACGGTGTATTATGTGAATGCCAATCCGGGACAGATCAACGACACGATTGTCGGCGATGGTACTTTGACCGGTACGCAGCCCTTCGTCTTTAACAACGGCTATTCCCGCGGTAAGATTCTCTATCGTGAGGATGAGATTGGCCATCACGGCACCATCACCCAAATCGGCTTGTATGTGAACACGGCCGGTAATGGTGCGGACGGTATTCCCATCAAGGTCTATATGAAGACCACGAATGACAACCAGCTGCCCACGGCGGCTTCTCCAGTCGATTGGGATACGGAGACGGGTATGGCCACTTTGGTGATTGACAAACGCATCCATTTCTCCCCGACGGGTTGGTATTATATCGACCTGGATATGCCGTTCGAGTATGAGTCCGGCAACCTGTTGATTTATACGGAAACCAATTGTTACGATTATTGTACGGGTACGGGAACGGCTTGCAATACTTGCGGTGCCGCCGTCTCGGGTGGCGCAACCCTGCCGGTCTTCAGACAGACTAACACGGGCAACGGCTACACGCTCTACAAGTCTGGTAACACAACGGCAGCCCTTGCCGGCAATTACACGGTGTACGCTCGTCGTCTGAATATGTACTTCAAGATTGCCGACCTGAACTGCGGTAGTGAGAAGAGACCCATCTACGTGCACGTTCCGGATGTGCCGACTTACGATGTGCAGACCGAGAGTTGGGATTTCCCGACTGGCGGATGTGCTATCTATAATGAGAACATCCAGGTGACGGTCAAGAATATGCTGAATGTTCCCATTCCTGCCAATATGGTGGTGGTGCACGCCATCGTGAATGGTACGCATCTGACCCAGCCGATTACGGAGCCTTTCGCTTCGGAAGAGGTGAAGCACGTGACATTCACCACGCCGTACAACTTTGCAGCTCCCACGGCAAACACGACCTTCAACTATACGGTCTATACCGATATGCCGACCGAGAACATTGTCTATAGGGGCAATGATACGATTTCCGGTCAGTTCAGTTCCACATACACTGCGCCCATTCAGGCTTCTTACACCTATACGGGTGAATATACACAGCCGAAGGAGATTCTCGAGCCTGCAGACCGTCTGATTATGACGGGTACGGGTGCGCAAATCACCAAGTATCTCTTCTACACAAGCGCCACGGCAACCACGCCGATTACGTTGTCGCCGGTCACGGCCCAGTTCTACACCACTCCGGCGTTGTATGACACGGTGACCTACTATGTGGAGGCCATCACCAGAACCAGCAACTGTACCACACGTCGTGCTCCCATTCACATCAACGTGTTCAAGCCGCAATACGATCTCTCGACCAACAATCTTCTGGCTCCGGGCGACTATCAGTGCGGTTTGGCCCAGTCGCCTCAAATCCAGGTGAGTGTGGGCAACACTGACACGACATCTACCTCGGTGATTCCGGCTGGCACCTTCGCGATGACGGCTGACTTTGTGGCTGGCTCACATCACGTGACGGGCAACGCCCCGGTGTCCACTCCCATCAATCACTTGGACACTGCCACGGTGCAGATCACGATGAACAACCTGAGTTCTGCCACCAGCAACTATACATACAACTACCATATCTACAGCAATCCTACGGGCAATATGCCGGTCTATCGCAACAACGACACCATCAGTGGTGTGTTGCACGTGCCGGCCAATCCGGTGGCTCCGGCGCCGATCACTCTTACCGCATCCTATGGTAACCCCGTGACGGTGACGCCCAGCACCTCCACGCTGAACTACTTCTATTTCTACGAACAGAGCACTGGCAATAATATCCTTGGTCAGGGCACGAGCTACACCACGGATCCTATTTTCAGCCCTTGCTCCCTCTACTATAGCGGCCGTATCCAGTCGAACGACTTTGTGAACACTGTTCAGGCTGGTACGCAGACCACGGCACAGTCGGCACCCTTCTATATGACCAATGGCCACTCTTATGCCAAGATTCTGTATAGCAGCAGTGAGGTGGGCGGTATCGCCGGTACCATCGACACCTTCTTCGTCAACTTGACCACAGCCAACACCTCCGGTGTCACCATTCCGGTCAAGATTTGGATGAAGAACGGTCCTGACGCATTGGGCTTGTCGGCTACGCCTGCATTCATTTGGAACAATGAGGTTTCTAACGCGCAGTTGGTGTTCGACGGTGAGATGGCGTTTGACCAAACGGGCTGGATGGCCATTCCGGTGCCGGGCGGCTTCCACTATACGGGCGGTGCCCTGTATATCTACACGGAGCACAACTGTGGTTCCTCCAGCTGTGTGACGGGTATGGGCATTACGGAGCCCAAGTTCCAGAACAGCACCTATTCGACGAACAACCAGAAGAAGGTGCTGCAAAAGTACGGCAACACGGCCCTGTCCACGACTGCCACCACGGCCTTCACGCTGATCAACTACCGTTGGAACACCAAGTTCAAATTCAACTACACTTGTGAGTCGCCTCGTGCGCTCATTACTATTAACACGACAGTGCCGCAACACGATGTGGGTGTGATGGCCATCACGGCTCCTGCCACTCCCAATCCAGCCTATACGGCCAATGAGACGGTGACGGTGACCATCCGCAACTATGGTTCCCAGGCCGCTTCCAACTTCCCGGTGTCCTACAAGTTTGACAACAACACGCCTGTCACCCAGAACTACACGGGTTCGATTGCCGCCGGCGCCACGGCCAATATGACCTTCACCACGCCGGTTGACCTGCACACCGTTTATTATGACACACCGTTCAAGGCTTACACAGGTCTCTCCTCTGACTCGCAGCATAACAACGACACGCTCACCATCCAGTTGAGCAAGGGCGATCCTTGTGCTTCTCATCCGTCATTCTCGTTGGCTGACGGTGCCGATATTTCCAATGTCACCTTCGCCGGCATCAACAACGGTACGGGTACGCCTTATACGAACTACACTCCTGCCGGCAATGGTCTCTATACGGACTATACGCGCACTGTGACTCCGGGCCAGATTGTGGTGGGCCAGACCTATCCGGTTTCCATTACGCACTCCTTCACCACTTCTGCCGGTGCTACCGTGTACAAGTGGGTGTATATTGATTTCAATAGAGACGGTGACTTCAACGATGCCGATGAGTTGGTCTATACCTCTCCGGCTATCAACCACGTTGCCAGCGGTGCCAATGCCGTCACTGTCGGCAGCGTAGATGTCCCCTCTACTGCTACGGTTGGCTTGACTCGTATGCGTGTGATTTGTGCCGCCAGCAACCTTACGGCCACCTATCGCCCGTGCGGTGTCTATACCGTGCGTGGTGAAACCGAGGACTATGCTGTGGAGATTCTGCCTCCTTACAACAAGGATTTGGGTATCACCTCTTATGTGCATCCTGTCGGCCAGGTGTGTCCTGACCCGCAAGGCAAGATTCGTATCGTGGTTATGAACTATGGTGGTGAGACTCAAACCTTCTCCGCCAGCAATGCCGCGACGCTGACCGCCACGGTAACCGGTCCGGTGCCGGGCACGTACACCACCACCCTTGATGCCGGCACCTTGGCTCCTGGTGAATCCAGAACCCTGGTGATTGACAATGTGGACATCAGCACGCCGGGCTCCTATCAGATTAACGCTCAGCTGACGTATGCGGGCGATATGTACGCCGCTAACGACGCGATGTCCAACACGGCTACGGTGGTCAGTATGGCCAGCACCGCCACGGGTTATGAGGCTATCCCTTACAACCAGGATTTCGACTTCAACAACAATGACGATGCTAACTGGCTCCCGACCTTCTGGACTAAGGAGAACAGCAATGCCAACTACACGTGGCGTGTTTACGCGGGTACTTCTCCCAACTCCGGCAGCAACGCCGGCCCGAACACCGACCATACCTATTATCCGAGCAATTCCGGTCACTTCGCTGCCGTTGCCAATGCCAACGTCACCACCTATCAGAATCATTATACGGCCTTGACAAGCGGATGTATCAACCTGCATTATCAGAATGGCTATCCTGCAGAGGTCAATTTCTACGACTACTTCCTCGGTGCTTCCAACGCTGATTTCGACCTGGTTGTGGAAGCTGGTTCAGGTTCCTACTATATGCCTGTGGATACTTTCCACAAGGCTGATGCTTCCCAGTTGGACAACACCTTCCCGTGGGAGAAGCTGACCGCCACCCTCAACGGTTATGACGAGGTGGGCCGCCTGCGCTTCAAGGTGACCAACCACCACCATCGTCTGGATGTCTGTATCGACGATATCAACGTGCAAGCTGGTCTGCCTGACCTGCAAGTCGTGGCCGTCTCGTATCCTTACGACTTCCGTGACTCCATCGAACATCCTAACTCTTGCCTCATCATCGGTGACTCTGTCCACGTGAAAGCCTTGATCAAGAACAATGGTTCTTCTGCATTCACCAACTTCGACCTTGTGGCTATGATGAATGTGGGTATGCATCACGATACTATCATTGAACACGTGAATGATGTGCTGCAACCCGGTCAGGTGATGGAATATGAGTTCACGCACGGATTCCTGGTGACCGATTTGGTGAACCATCTCCAGTTCAGTGTCAGAGGCCTCATCGACCTGGATAGAAACGAGCAGAACAACATCAAGACCATCACCACTTGCACCAACAACGGTCTGCCCGATGATTATGAGATGGGCAATGGTATGGTGCTCTATCAGAATGTGCCGAACCCGGCGCTCACCACTACTCGCATCTCCTATCTGTTGGGCGAAGAGGGCAAGACTACGCTGAAGATCTTCTCTACTGCTGGACAGCTGATTTACAGTGACACTCAGGATGCCGTCTTTGGCGACAACCACTACGACGTGGATGTTGCTCATCTGGCCGCCGGTGTGTACTACTACACGGTTTCCAGCAATAAAGCCACGCTGACCAAGAAGATGGTTATCCAAAAGTAACCCTCTTTTTAACATAAATTCCAAAACTACCCGGATTCATTTCGGGTAGTTTTTTTATAAAAATGTATCATAATAGAAAACCAACCTCAACGTTTATAGTGCGTATGAAAAAAGTAGTTTTGTCAATATGTGTATGTTTGCTCGCGTTGACGGGCTGGTCCCAGGTTGTTGTGGGGGCCGAGTGCACCGAGCAGTATCTGCCCCTGTTGGAGGGACAGCGCGTGGCGGTGTGCGGCAACCAGACCTCTATGGTGGGCAAAACCCATCTGGTGGACACCCTGTTGTCGTCGGGTGTGCAAGTGGTCAAGATTTTCTGTCCGGAGCACGGCTTCCGGGGCAATGCCGAGGCTGGCGCCCACATTGCATCCTCCGTGGACCCCAAGACGGGCGTGAGCATCGTTTCCCTTTACGGCAAGAATAAGAAGCCCACCCCGGAGCAGATGGAGGATGTGGATGTGCTGCTCTTCGACCTGCAGGACGTGGGGTGCCGTTTCTATACCTATATTTCCACATTGCACTATGTGATGGAGGCTGCTGCTGAAAAGGGCTGCCAGGTCATTGTGCTCGACCGCCCCAATCCCAACGGATTCTATGTGGACGGTCCTGTGCTCAAACCGGGGTTTACCTCGTTTGTGGGGATGCATCCCGTGCCGGTGGTCTATGGGATGACGATAGGGGAGTACGCCCGTATGATCAATGGCGAGGGCTGGCTGAAGGGTGGTGTCCAGTGTGCACTGACGGTCATCGAACTGGAAAACTACACGCACGATACTCGCTATAAGTTGCCCGTGGCGCCGTCGCCCAACCTGCAGACGCCGGAGGCCATATTCCTGTACCCGTCGCTCTGTTTCTTTGAGGGCGCGGCCGTGAGCGTGGGGCGCGGCACCCCGACCCCCTTCCAACTCTACGGCTTTCCGGGCTTCACAGGCGGCAATTGCACCTTCACCCCCGTGGCCATCAAAGGCGTGTCGGAAAACCCGCCCTACAAGGACCGCAAATGTCAGGGCTTTGACTTGACGGAGTATGCGAAAGAGAACCTCAATAGTGATGGCGGCCTCCAGCTGGGTTACCTCCTGACCGCCTACAAACGCTTTGCCGACAAGGAAAAATTCTTCTCCAATGCGAGCTTTTTTGACAAGCTCGCGGGCACCGACCAGCTGCGCAAGCAGGTGATCCAGGGCAAAAGCGAGACCGAAATCCGCGCCTCCTGGCAGGAGGACCTCGAGCAGTTCAAGGAGGTGCGCAGCCGCTATCTGCTCTACGACTAAGGGCAGGGGAGCGTGACGCTTTTTTGTGGAGAAAGCGCCCGCCCAATGGGGATTTTGTATATTTTTGCACCCCGTAATTCCAAAGCTATGCCAGAAACGATTCAGGTCCTTGACAAGACTTTTGTCAAATATATCACCGATAAGCAAATTGAAGAGGCTATACAACGTGTGGCCGACCAAATTAACGAAGATTACAAGAACGACACTCCCATTGTGCTGATTACGCTCAATGGCGCCGTTTTTTTTGCCGTGGATCTGCTCAAGCGAATCAAGGTGCCCTGCAGGGTCACTTGCGTGAAAGTCGCCTCATACAGCGGCACGCAGTCCACCAACAAGGTGCAGAACCTCATCGGCTTGACCGAAGACCTGACGGGGCAGCGCGTGCTGGTGATTGAGGACATAGTGGACACGGGTCGCACCTACAGCCATCTGGTGGAGATGCTCAAGCCCACGGGCCTGCGCGATATGCGCATCGCCACCCTGACCTACAAGCCTGACGCATATAAGCTCGACCTGCCCATCCACTATGTGGGCATCTCCATTCCCAACAAGTTCATCGTCGGCTACGGTCTCGATTACAACGGCTACGGCCGTAACTACAACAACATCTATCAGGTGGTTGAATAAAATGAATAATCTAAAAAACAATAAACTATGAATATCGTTCTTTTCGGCGCCCCCGGCAGCGGCAAGGGCACACAAGCCAAACTGATGGTCGAGAAATATGGCTTCGACCACGTCTCCACCGGAGACCTTTTCCGTTATGAGATTTCCCATAAAACCCCGCTGGGTCTCAAAGCCCAGGAGATTATCAATCGAGGTGATCTTTGTCCTGATGACATTACCTTGGGGATGCTCAACAACCATATCCAGAAGCATAACGAGAGCAAGGGCTTCATTTTCGACGGCGTGCCCCGCACCATCAAGCAGGCAGAGATGCTCGACGACAAGACACTGTTCCCTACGCTCGAGATTGATATGGTGCTCTATCTCTTTGTGGAAACCGAGGAGGTGGAGAAGCGCATCCTGAAGCGTGCCCAGCTTGAAAATCGTGCCGATGACACCCCCGAGACCGTCAAGGCCCGCGTGGCCAATTTCTTCAGCCAGACAATGCCCCTGGTGGACTATTACAAAGCCCAGGGCAAGCTGATACAACTGAACGGTATGCAGGATATCGAGCACGTGTTTGCCGATATCTGCGCCACCATTGACAAACACCGCCAATAAGATGAACGAACCGGCACATAAGCGTCGGATTGCCCTCTTGGGCTCCACGGGCTCGATGGGTGTGCAGTCGCTGGAGGTCATCGAACAATATCCTGACCTTCTGCAGTTGGAGGTCATTGCGGCCAACAGCAGCGCCGACCTGCTCATTGAACAGGCCCGTCGCTACAAACCCAACATCGTGGTGGTAGTCCAGGAGGCCGCCTACAAGGTGGTGAAGGAGGCGTTGGCCGACGAGGACGTGAAGGTCTTCTGTGGCGAGCAGTCATTGTGCGACGTCTGCGAGATGGAGTGCGTGGATATGGTGCTCTCCTGTATCGTGGGGGTGGCCGGTCTGCGCCCCGTCTATCACGCCATTGAGTGCGGCAAGCTCATAGCTTTGGCCAACAAGGAGACTCTGGTGGTGGCCGGCGAGCTGATGACGCGCAAGGCCCGCGAGATGCAGACTTTCATCTATCCTGTCGATTCGGAGCATTCCGCCATCTTCCAGGCCCTGGCCGGCGAGCATCACAATGCCATCGAGAAACTTATCATCACCGCTTCGGGAGGGCCGTTCCGCGGCTACACGCGCGAGCAACTGGAGCAGGTGACCCTTGCCAAGGCACTTCGCCATCCCAACTGGCAGATGGGCCCAAAGGTCACCATCGACAGCTCCACGCTGATGAACAAAGGCCTGGAGGTCATCGAGGCCAAGTGGCTCTTCGACATCCCTTTGGAGCGCATCGAGACGGTGGTGCATCCCCAGTCCATTGTCCACTCACTGGTGCAGTTCCACGACGGCTCCATCAAGGCCCAACTGGGTCTTCCCGATATGAAACTCCCTATCCAGTACGCCATTACCTATCCCTTCCGCTTGGAAAACAAATTCCCCCGTTTCGACTTCTCGCAGTACCCTCAACTCACTTTTGAGCAACCCGATCGTGCATTATTCCCTTGCTTGGACATAGCCTACCGTGCCTCCGCGCAGGGCGGCAATATGCCCTGTGTGATGAACGCCGCCAACGAGGTGGCCGTGCAGTGGTTCTTGCAGGAGAAAATCCGCTATGTGGAGATACCGCGTGTCATTGAGGAGGCGTTGGCTAAAGCCGACTTCTGCAAGCCTGCGAGCGTGGACGAGTATTTGGAGGTGGACCGTGAGACGAAAGCTCGTCTGATGGCCACAAAACCCCTTTAACGCACCCTGCTTATGAAAGGCTTAGTGATGAAATCCACCGGCAGCTGGTACGACGTCCTCACCGATGAGGGCGAGGTGCTGCCTTGTCGCCTGCGCGGGCAGTTCCGCATCCACGGCATCAAGAGCACCAACCCTGTGGTGGTGGGCGACCACGTGACCGTGGAGCGCGAGGCCGACGGCACGGCCACGATTGTGAGCATCGAGACGCGCCGCAACTATATCGAGCGCAAGAGCACCAACCTTTCCAAGATCAGCCACGTTATAGCCGCCAACATCGACGTCTGCTTCCTGATGGTCACCCTGAAGGAGCCGCGCACCTCGTTGGGGTTCATCGACCGTTTTCTGGTCTCGGCCGAAGGCTTCAGAATACCTGTCTGTTTGCTGTTCAACAAGATGGATTTGTATGATGACAAGGAGCTGGCCGTGGTGGATCGTCTCTCGGCCCTCTATAAACAAGCCGGTTACGAAACGCTGCGCACCTCTGCAAAGACAGGTCTTGGCATCGAGGAATTGCATCAACGGATGACTGGCAAGGTCTCCCTGTTCAGTGGGCACTCCGGCACGGGCAAGAGCGCCCTTATTCACTGCATCGACCCCAGTCTGGACATCCGGGTGGGAGAGATCTCCAAGCAGCACCTGAAGGGACGCCACACCACCACTTTCGCTGAAATGTTCCCCATCGCCGACGGCTATATGATGGACACGCCCGGCATCAAGGAGTTTGGACTCATCCAGTATTCCAAGGAGGAGGTTCGCGACTATTTCCCGGAAATCAGGGCCTACAACAACCAGTGCCGCTTCGACAACTGCATCCACTGGCACGAGCCCGACTGCGCTGTGCGGCAGGCCGTGGCCGAGGGGCGCATCGCCGAGTCGCGCTATATGAACTACCTCTCCATCCTCACCGATGATGATATGAAAGTCGCCGACTGGCAACTGGAGTAGGGTGGAATTGCTCTACGCTGAAAACCTTTATCCTTTTTTGCGAAAAAATGATTATTTTTGCCGCGTTTTTATAAAACCAATACCTTGTAAGATGAAACCGCTTTCCCTTTTCACGATTTCCTTGTTGACTATATTCCTCTGTTCCTGTCATTCCAAGGGACAGGAGGCACCGGACACTCCGCAAACCCCGGCCACGGAGCAGACGGACAATCCCTATATTTCTAAGACTCAGGCCGAGGATAACCCCGTAAGGGAGGAGAACCTCTCCGGAGAGGTCATTGTGCTGAGCCCTTCGGATTTCACGGAATTGATTACGGACCTTTACGATGAAAAAGGTTTCCGTTACAAGGGCAATACGCCCTGCATTGTGGATTTCTACGCCAATTGGTGTGGACCTTGCCGCCAGATACAGCCTATGATGGAGCGGATGGCCAAGAAATATCAGGGCAAGCTCATCATCTACAAGCTGAATGTGGATAATGCCCGTGAGATTTGCGACCGTTTCGGCATCCAGAGCATCCCCACGTTGATGTTCTTCAACCGCACCACGGCGCCCACCCGGATGGTCGGCGCCCCGACCGAAAGCGAGCTGGACGCCGCCATTAACGACTTCCTCAACAAGTAGCCCTTTGAAAAAAGCACTCCTCATCCTTGTACTGGTTTGCAGCACCCTGCTGGGCAGGGCGCAGGTGCCGTGCGACTCTGTGGAGTCCGTGTTCCGCAAGTGGAACGCCCGCCTTGACCAGCTCAACACCGAGGACCCCGAAATCATCTCCCTGCATTATCTCTTCCTCCAGGACATCCTGCGTGAGATGGAGCGCTTCAAGACGAGCACAATGCCCGCGCTCCCGCACTGCCTCTCCACCGACTACTATCTTGTAAAGTCCCATTTCCAGAAAGTGGCCTACCGTGCCGGGCAGATGGAGCGTCTCTTAGGCACGCGCAAGGGTTTGGTGGACCGCATTTTCTACAACCAGGCGGTGGAGGAACTGCATTATCGCGACACCGTCAACGCCCTTTATAATCTCGACCGCGCCCTCGAGTTCAACAAGTATCAGCCCGACGCCCTCCTGCTCAAGGCCAAGCTCAAATTGGCCCGCAGGGAGTATAAGGAGTCGGTGGAACTCATTCATCAGTTGTACACCAAGTGCGACCTCAACGAACAGCAGGAGCGGGACGTCTCCGACTTCACCCTTGTGCTGTACGATCGGCTCTACAGCACTGGCAGCGCGTTGATCAAGAGCGGCCACTCCGCCGACGCGCTGGAGCTCTTCTTGGCGTTGGAGCAGTTCTGCTCCAATATGCCCTCCGGCTACTGCAATGACGACTATTACCACGGCATCCTGCTTTCGCGTGAGGGTGTGTACGAGTCCTACATCGCGATTGCCAAGGAGGCGGAGAGGCGCAACAATATGGAGATGGCGAGGAAGTTCTACCAGTATGCGGAAGAGTACAGAAAGGCGGGGGAAGTTAAGAATTGAGAATGGAGAATGGAGAATTGAGAATGGAGAATTGAGAATGGAGAATGGAGAATGGAGAGTTAGATTGTGGGGGTGCACGGATGGGTGTCCGGCATTATCGACCGTTGTGCCTTGCTGTTGCCTAAAACCCCGCAAACCTAGGATAATATTTGCGACATTCGGTTAATTGTTCTCACACATAAGGCGTGCGAGGAAAGGGGTACTCAATCCTTTACACAGCGCACAGAATAGCCGTTGTCCTTGTCATTTCTGCCACGATTCAACATATTACTATTGTTGAACAGATAGTGACAATAGGCGTATGTGCAGCCATCACATCCTGTGGCACCCCAGAAACAGGCTTCGGTCCCTACAGGGATGTATCCATCGTGTCCAAAATGCAAACCAGCAGGAAATGCGTTGAAACCAGAAGCGTTGTTGGAGCTTAAATCATAACCGGGAGAACAATTCACATTGCAGGATTCCCATTCAGAATTGGACGCCAAGCAACTGGCATAAGTGCTGTATGTAGGGTATGTTTCGCACACAAATTCATCCTTGTTAGCACAATATGTTCTAAGCTGCTCCCATTCCGCATCGCTGGGCAGGTGCCATCCGTTAGGACAAACACCTTGTGTGCCGCTGGGATTCGCTTCCGAGGAACCAGCTCGCTTCACGGCTGCCGGCCAGTTGTAAAAATAACCGTATTTGTCCACATCAAAATTCTCGTCAGGATAATAGAGAAAAGGTTGTGTCAGACTGGTGTTGCTGCCGCCGACAGGGATCTCTTCGCCATTGGCGAAGTGCTTGACGTGTAGGTTGGAGGCCATCCACACCTGTTGGCCTATGCGAACCGCATCATAGACATTGCCATCATAGTCTGTCACTGCATTGGGAATCAGTCCATCCGTTTCAATAGCGGGATCATTTCCAGGAGTAGGTCCCGGCTCTGGCTCTGGCTCTCGGTTGCAGGCCAATGCCACCAAGGACGCCACGCATAATAGAGTGAATATCTTTTTCATTGGGATTGATGTTATAGGAGACCTCTATTGTTAACTTTTTCGCGCCATACCTCCAGACCTTGCGAAGTCCGTAACAAAATCTGAAAAATATGAAGTTGCAAATATAAATAATATTCTTTTTAGTCCGGTCTGATTCATCGTTCATTCAAATTTGCTGCAAATATACAAATAATTCTTTGAATGACAATGGGTTGCGGTAGATTGTAAATATCCTGTCTGCGTATTTCTGCGAGTTCGGCGGGTATATAATTGTCCCGCAGACCACGCAGATTAACGCAGATTTTCACACAGTTTTTTGCAAGACTTAAAGGGATATTTCCGAAAATAAATGAGATAACTCATTAAAACCCTGCAAACGGCATAAACAGGGGTGGCAGCAGCAGGAGGAACCCGATGACCAGCAGCACCAGCAGGAATTTCCAGATGAACTTGAACCATTGGGCGTAGGGCACGCGCGCCACGCCCAGCACGCCGATGAGCACGCCGGAGGTGGGCGTGATCATATTGGTGAAGCCGTCGCCGAACTGGAAGGCCAGCACCGTCAGTTGACGCGAGACCCCCATCAGGTCCGACCACTCGGCCATCATCGGGATGGTGAGCGCGGCCTTGGCGGAGCCGGAGGGGATAATCAGGTTGAGCAGGTTCTGCACCACGTACATTGAGGCAGTGGCCCCGATGCGCCCGGCATCGCCCATTCCCTGCGAGATGGCATACAACATCGTGTCGATGACCTTGCCGTCTTCGAGGATGACGATGATGCCGCCCGCGAGGCCCACTACCAGGGCGGCCGTGAGGATGTCTTTGCAGCCCTCCAAAAAGAGCCGCACGATGCGGTCGAGCCCCATCCCGAAGGCGAATCCGGCGGCGATGCCCATTGCGAAGAAGAGGCCGGCAATTTCCATCACATACCAGCCATAGCCCAGCACGCCCGTCACTAATACGACAATGGTGAGCAGCAGCAGCGTCAAGATGAAGTGGTGCGCCGATTTCCAGGCAGCAATGGCCCCTAACAGCACAAAGCCGCCGGCAATGAAGGGAAACAGAATGATGTTGCGGGTGCCCGTGCCCACCGTGATGGCGGTGCGCGGCATCGTCACGGCGCAATAGAGCAGCACGGCCGACACAATGCCGAAAACCACCCACGTGCCGATGGAGGACTTGGCCAGTTCCTGCCCCGTCTCAGTGGAGGCGGCCTTGTCGCGCCAGTATTGGTCCAGCTCGTACATTATGGACTTGGTGGGGTTGCGTTTTACCCAGCGGGCATAAAGCAATGTGAAGACGATGGCCACTACCGTGAGCAGCAGCCAGCAGAAGAATCGGTAGCCCAGTCCGGAGAAGGTGGGCAGTCCCGACAAACCTTGGGCGATGCCGATGGTGAAGGGGTTGAGCATCGCGCCCGCGAAGCCAATGTGGGCTGCTACATAGCACATCAGCACGCCCGTGATGGAGTCGTAGCCCATTGAGATGGCCAACGGCACGAAGATGACGATGAAGGCGATGGTCTCCTCGCTCATTCCGAATACGGAACCGAAGAGGCTGAACATCAGCATCACGGCGATGATGAGCAGGCTGTCCACGCCCACCTTCTGGAAGAGTTTGCGCCGCTGCATTCGCTGCATCTGGGCCAGGAAGAGGTGGATGCCGCGATTGATGGCGTCGGTCTCGTTCATTATCCAGAAGGCGCCGCCAATCATCAGGATGAAGACGATGATGGGGGCGGTGCGCTCGAAGCCCTTGAAGAAGGAGGTGAAAACCTGCCAGGTTTGGGGCTGCTTGTCCACGTGGTGGTAGGAGTTCTCGACCACGATGCTGCGCTCGTGGCCGTCCACATTCACCACCTGCCGGTCGAACTCGCCGCCAGGCACAATCCAGGTGAGCGCGGCACAGGCCACGATGATGCTGAAGACGATGGTGAAGGTGTGGGGTATCTTGAAGGAGGTGCGCATAATAACCGTTTTTGAGGGTGCAAAAGTACAAAAAAATCAGCGTGTGCAAGGGATACATCCCCTCTTCTGTCGTGCAATTTTTGTATTTTTGCCGCCGACATTGTGAAACATCGTACTATGAAAGAAAACACGAATCCAACTCTATACGACATTGCGGACAGTTTTGCCACCACCACGACCCGTTCCTTTTTCCTGACGGGGAAAGCGGGAACGGGCAAGACCACCTTTCTCAAGAACTTACGGGCAAACACGCAGAAGCAGATGGCGGTGGTTGCGCCCACAGGCGTGGCAGCCATCAACGCCAACGGGATGACCATCCACTCTTTCTTCCAGCTGCCTTTCACCCCGTTCGTGCCCACGCCGGAAGGGCGGCTCAACCTCATACAGAAAGCCCATATTACCCGGCGGAAACGCAAAGTGATACAAGAACTCGAGCTCCTCGTCATCGATGAGGTAAGTATGGTGCGCGCCGATGTGATGGACGAAATCGACACGATGCTGCGGCACATCCGCTTCCGCCAGCACGAGCCCTTCGGCGGCGTGCAGGTCATCCTCATCGGCGATCTTTACCAGATGGCTCCTGTGGCGGTGCCCGAGGAGTGGGCGGTGCTGGCCCCGTATTACGCCTCGCCCTATTTCTTCGACAGCCAAGTCATCCGCAATAACCCGCTGCCCTGCGTGGAGTTCGACCATATCTTCCGCCAGAAAGATGCCGACTTCATCCAGATTCTCAATCATATCCGCAACAACCAGCTGACTGCCTCCGATGTGGCCACCCTGCAACGGCAGTATCAGCCCGACTTCGACATCTCCAAGAATCCCGACTATATTCTCCTGACCACGCACAACTACAAGGCCGACCGGGTCAATGAGAGCGAAATGGCGCGCCTGCCAGGGCCGGAGACCACCTTCGACGCGGAAATCAAGGGCGACTTTCCGGAGCGCAACTATCCCAATGCGGCCCAGCTGCGGCTCAAACGGGGCGCGCGCGTGATGTTCATCGCCAATGACCCCGACCACCGTTATTTCAACGGCAAACTCGGCGAGGTAACCGACATCGACAATGAAGGGAAAATCTTCGTCTGCTGTGACGGCGAGGAGGAGTCCATCGAGGTGAAACACGAGCTGTGGACCAACATCCGCTATTCGGTCAATCCGGAGACGCGGCAGATTGAGGAGGAGAAGTTGGGCGAGTTCCAGCAGTACCCCTTGCGTCCCGCGTGGGCCATTACTGTCCATAAAAGCCAGGGGCTCACCTTCGACCACGTGGCTGTGGATGTGGAGGCGGCCTTCACGTCGGGCCAGGTCTATGTGGCCTTGAGCCGCTGCCGCACCCTGGAGGGCATTGCCTTGCTGAGCAGGGTCAATCCCGGCTCGTTGGGCGTGGACGCCACCGTGCGGGAGTACACCGCCTCCAAGCCCGCCACCGAGGTTTTGAAACAGCAGCTAGAGGAGGACCGCAAGGGCTACAACCGCCAAGTGCTGCTGCAGTTGTTCAACTTCTCGTTTGCCGTCGGACAGGTTCAGGAACTGACCAGCCTGCTGGGTGGCGAAGAGCACCTCTTCAATTCGGGAGCGATGAGCTTTATCACCCCTATCCGCGATGCCCTGACTGCCCTGGACGAAGTGGCGCAACGCTTCCGCCGGCAACTGGATTTCCTCTACCAATCCGATGACACCTCCCAGCTAAAGGAGCGCGTGAAGGCCGCCTCGCGATATTTCACAGACGAGTTGGACAAGATTATCGAACTCTTTGATTCCCCCTCGGTCTATAGCGACGACTACGACACAGCCGAGGAGTTCCGCTTCGGACTGGAGTCCCTTTATGAAGACCTTGTCCGCAAGCGTCACGTTATTAGGCACATTCGCCGCGATTTCTCCACAGAGCATTGCCTGGAGTTGCAGCGTGGTTGCGACGTGCCCTCCCTGAAGGTGAGAGCCTATCGTCCGAAGTTGAAGTACGATGATGACTTTTTTCTTGATTATAAAAGAGGAAAAAAGGGAAAGACCGTGGGCAAGCAATCCTCCAAAACGGAGAAGGAGTCCGTTGCCAAGAAGGAGCCGAAGAGCTCGGCGATTCCCAAGGGGCAGACATACGAGATTACCCTGGAGATGGTACAGTCGGGGAAGAGTCTTGAAAGCATTGCCGAGGAGCGCGGGTTGACGCTGAGCACGATAGAGTCGCACGTGGCGCGCCTCATCGGGCAGGGGCGTCTCTCCATCGGCGAGTTCTTCACGACGGCGCAGGTGGAGACCGTGCGCGAGTGCTTGACAGAGGGTGCCGGCCTGAAGGATATCTATGAGGCCTTGGAGGGTAACTACACATACGGCCAGCTGCGGATGATTCAGGCGGCTATCGAGGCCGAGAGGGAAGGGTAGTGCAAAAAAAAAGCCCTGCGCAGTGCAGGGCTTCTTGTATGGTTTTATTTCGCATTGCGGGCGCGGATCATCGCGCCGGTCTTGGCTTTGCCCACCCGGATATAGTCTAACAGCGGACGGTTGGAGGGGCAGATGAAGGAGCAGGAGCCGCACTCGATGCAGTTCATAATGCCGTTCTTCTCGCAGTCTTCCCACCGTTGCAGTTGGGAGAGGGTGCACAACAGGGTGGATTCCAGTCCCATCGGACAGCCGTTGACGCATTTGCCGCAGCGGATACAGGGATAGACCGGTCCGCGCTTGCTCTCCTTTTCGCTCATAAAGAGGAAACTGGACATACCCTTGGCCACGTAGGCGTCGAGGTTGGAGATGGCCTTGCCCATCATTGGGCCGCCGGAGATGATCTTGCCGGTGTCCTCGGGAATGCCGACGGCGTTGAGTACGTCACGGATGGGGGTGCCAAGGCGCAGGCGGAAGATCTTGCACTGCTCTTTGGGGATGGATTTGCCGGAGACGGTGGTATAGGCTTGCACGATGGGCTTGTTCTTCTGCACGGCTTGATAGAGCACATACATCGTGGTGATGTTGTTGACGATGCAGCCCACGGAGATAGGCAGGGCGCCGTTGGGCACGCTGCGGCCGGTGATGGCCTTGATGAGCTGTTTTTCCGCTCCCTGCGGGTATTTGATCTTTAAGGGTTGTACTTCAATGTTGGTGAACTTCTTGGCCATCTCCACCAGGGCGGCAATGGCGCGGGGTTTGTTGTCCTCGATGCCGATGATGGCCTTGGAAGCGCCGGAGGCGATAAGGGCGCACTCAATGCCGATCATACACTGCTCGGTGCGCTCCAGAATCACGCGGTTGTCGGTGGAGATGTAGGGCTCGCACTCGGCGGCGTTGATGATGAGGTACTCGCACTTCTGCTCGGGCTTGAGCATATACTTGATGTGCGTGGGGAAGCAGGCGCCGCCCAGGCCCACAATGCCGCGGTCTTTCATACGGGCTATGATCTCGTCTTTGCCCAACTTGATGTCGCGGATGATGTCGGGGGTGGTGTCGATGCTCTCGTCCCACTCGTCGCCTTCGCGGTCGATGACGATGGCGGGTTTCTTGTAGCCGGAGATATCGGCGATCATATCAATCTTGCTGACGGTGCCGGAGATGGGGGCGTGGATGTTGGCGCTCACGAAGCCGTTGGCCTCGGCGATGAGTTGCCCCACCTTCACCTTGTCGCCCTTTTCGACGATGGGCTTGGCGGGGGCGCCGAGGTGCTGGGTCATATAGACCACGGCCTGGTCGGGCAGCGGGAAGGTTTCCACGTTGGCGGAGTGGGCGAACTTGTTGGCCTCAGGGTGGACGCCACCCATACTGAAGGTCTTCTTGCCTAATTTCTTGACTTCGGCCTTGATGTCTTGCGTTATCTCGTGGGCCAGTTCATTGGCCAGCTCTTTGGATCTTTCGATACTCATAGTACTATGCTTGTGCGGGTTGTTTGACTTCTTGTTCTGCGGGTGCGGCCTCGGCGGGTGCTTTCTTCTCGGGGAAGTTCACGGCGTGGATGGCGCCGGTGGGGCACTCGGCCACGCACTTGCGGCAGGCCTTGCACTTGGTGTAGTCGATGTAGGCGAGGTTGTCGGTCACGGTGATGGCCTCGAAGGGACACACCTTGGCGCACTTGCCGCAGCCGATGCAGGCGGCATTGCAGTTCTTGCGGGCCACGGCGCCCTTCTCCTTGTTGTTGCAGGCCACATAGACGCGGCGGTTGTTCTTGCCCTTGTTGCGGATCTCAAGCACGCCGCGCGGACAAGCCTTGGCACAGGCCTTGCAGCCCACGCAGAGTTCCTCGTTCACCTCGGGCAGATGGGTTTCGGGGTTGATGTGGATGGCGTCGAACTGGCAGGCATCCACGCAGTCGCCGCAGCCCAAGCATCCGAAGGGACAGGCGCCCTCGCCGGAGAAGACGGTGTTGGCGAACGCGCAGGTCAGCGCCGAGTCGTATATCACCTTGGCGGGCGAATGCTCGCAGGTGCCGTTGCAGCGCACCACGCACACCTGCGGGTCGCGCGTTTCGGCGGTGATGCCCAAGATCTTGCCGATCTTGTCGTAGTCGCCGCCCGGACAGTAGGCGATGCTGGTGTCCATAGCCTTCACCATCGCCTCGGCCATCGCGCGGCAGCCGGCAAAGCCGCAGCCACCGCAGTTGGCGCCGGGCAGGCAGGCCTGCACCTCATCGATGCGCGGGTCCTCTTCCACGTGGAAAACTTTTGATACAAAATACAGAATCACAGCCGCTATCAAGCCTGTAAGGCCTATGGTCAATGCGGCATAAAGGATAGTTGTTGTTGCCACTTTGTGAGTATTTTAATTAAGACCGCAAAAATAAAAAAAAATGGTGTATGTCGGGAGGAAAAAATGCAGAGGGGTTGCAGAGGCCCGGGAACGTCAGCAAAATTGCTGTACATCTTTTTACTGGAATTCGAAATAACAATTTGAGCCTGATATGTGTTGAGGATGTGGTTCTCTAACAAAATGCTCTTCGTATTGAGATACTGTGTTCTGCTATATAACAGCATCCGCCATCAGGTCTTTGCGGCCTATCAAACTGAAAACGACAATGTTATTGTCCTCGTTCAAAATCCGTAATGTTCGAAGCATCTCGTTCAACGTGGAACCGCTGGTGGTCACATCGTCGATGATGAGCACGTTCTGGTCTCGAATGGAAGTGCAGAGCCGCTCATCTTCTTCGTTGGCGAATTTCAGGAAATGCATAATGTATGGGCGTAAGCGGCTTTTCTTCACATCTTTAGCAATTGTAAAATAATCTTTCTGATGAATGAGATCAATCATATTGTTAATGGCGGTCCTCGCTTCCTCTTTTTGTTTTTCCGTATAACGGGGACGTCCGTTTTCCAGCACATCGTCCAGATACTGTTTTTCGTATCCGTCCATATCAAAAGAAATATTTTGGGGCAGAGCCTTCACGAGTTGCATTTTGTGGAGCGTGGGCTGCGCGAACCGATAGATATAGCGCAGCATATACTGGTTTACCTTACTGGAGGATTCGGGCATAATCACCATCTGATAATCGTACAGGTTGATCTTCCGGCTCAAATCATCGATGGCTTTTTTGATGAATTGCGTTAGATTAGAGTCTTTTTGAAGATCTTCGGAGAATTTCACATATTGGATGAACGCACTTCGGACGCTGCTGTCCACCTGCTCGGAGAATTCATAGCCATAGTAGAAGCACTTGCCGAACGCCTCCACCTGGTAGCCCTCGTTGGTCAGTTGCACGATGTCCTTTTCGTTGTCGTGTTCAAAATCAAACACGAACTGTTGTGTACTTTCATCAAAAGTGATACCCATAACTGTTAGTCTAACATTAGTATTTCCAGCCGCAAAGATACATTTTTTCCGATTCACCGCAATTCCATTCCTCGTTTTTCATCGCCTCATTGTCTTCATTGCCCAGCAATCGTGCCCTAATGACGAAATTTTGCATTTTACGATTTTTCCTCATTATCTTTTTGTATCTTTGCCGCCGTAAAAAATGATAATTATTAACCATATACATAATCTTTTAGCTTTTAACTATGTTTGATCTTATCGTTATCGGAAGCGGTCCTGGCGGCTATGTGGCAGCCATCCGCGCAAGTCAGTTGAATATGAAAGTGGCCGTTGTGGAACGCGCCGAACTGGGCGGCATCTGCCTCAACTGGGGATGCATCCCCACCAAGGCCCTCCTCAAGTCGGCACAGGTTTACAAATATATGTCGCACGCCGCCGAGTACGGTATGCAGGTCGAAGGCACCGTGAAGCCCGACTTTGAGGCCGTGGTGAAGCGCAGCCGCACGGTGGCCGAGACAATGAGCAAGGGCGTGCAGTACCTGCTCAAGAAGAACAACGTGGAGGTGATTGCCGGCTCCGGCAAGCTGCTCCACGGCAAGAAGGTGGAGGTGACCAAGGCCGACGGCACCGTGGAGGTGTATGAGGCCAACCACATCGTGCTGGCCACCGGCGCCCGCTCGCGCAGCCTGCCCAACGTGCCCCAGGACGGCAAGCACATCATCGGCTACCGCGAGGCGCTCACGCTGCCCCAACTGCCCGAGTCAATGGTGGTGATGGGCTCCGGCGCCATCGGCAGCGAACTGGCCTACTTCTACTCCACGATGGGCACCAAGGTCACCATCGTCGAATATATGCCGCGGCTTGTGCCCGTGGAGGATGACGACATCGCCGCCACCCTCGCACGCTGTTTCCGCAAGGCCGGCATCAAGACGATGACCGGCGCCGCCGTCGAGAAGGTCGAGGTGGTGGACAACAAGTGCAAGGTCACCGTCAAGGACGCCAAGGAGAAGGTCACCGAGCTGGAGTGCGACATCGTGCTCTCCGCCGTGGGCGTGGCCACCAACATCGAGGGCATCGGCCTCGAGGAGTGCGGCGTGGCCGTGGAGCGCGGCAAGGTCGTCGTGGACGACTACTACCGCACCAACGTGGAGGGCGTCTATGCCATCGGCGACATCGTGCACGGTCCCGCCCTCGCGCACGTAGCCTCCCACGAGGCTGAGGTCTGCGTCGAGAAGATCGCCGGCCACAACCCCGAGCCCGTCGATTACAGCAACATCCCCGGCTGCACCTACACCACACCGGAAATCGCTTCCGTGGGCCTCACTGAGCGCGCCTGTGTGGAGCAGGGCAGGGAAGTGCTCATCGGCAAGTTCCCCTTCACCGCATCCGGCAAGGCCACTGCTGCCGGTAGCCGCGACGGCCTCGTCAAGGTCATCTTCGACAAGAACACCGGCGAATGGCTCGGTTGCCACCTTATCGGCGACAACGTCACCGAGATGATCGCCGGCGCCGTGATGGCCCGCAAGAACAAGATGACCGGCAAGGAGGTCATCAGTTCCGTGTTCCCGCATCCCACGATGTCGGAGGCCATTATGGAAGCCGCCGCCGATGCCTACAAGGAGTGCGTTCACCTCTAGAATTGAGAATTAAGAATTAAGAATTAAGAATTTCCTTAAGCAGCCCCGGTAGGGGCAAGAGCTTGGTAGGTCCCCATAAGGCCGAAGGCCGCAATGGGGTGCCGTGACGAGGAGACAAGATTAATGATGAAAAAAATCAATTTCATATTGCTGATGCTTTGTGCGATGGCGGTCTCGTTTGCGCAGAATGGGCCGACGGTCACACGCGTACGCTATAACGACACCATCTGGCACGACAAGGGCTTCGATGCCTATATCGGCGCGGGTATGTTTATCGGCAACAAGTACAACGCCAACTACTACAACGGCAGCAATCTCAATGAGTGCAACTTTGAGTATGTCTTCTCCAACGAGTACTGGCGTCGGGAGTTGATAGAGCAAATTGCGGAACAATATCAGAATGTTTCCATTAACGATGAGTTCTCCTACCAGCACGATCCCGCTCGCAACAGCGATTTTAACTGGAACCTTCACTACAAGCTGAAGACGATGGTCTCGCTTGGAGCCCGTTACAAATTCGCGAAGGGATGGGGAATCTCCCTGTCGTACTCCTTCTGCCGGTTAACCACGGCGGCGATGCTGTTGCTTACCACTCCGGGAATATCGGGCAACACCCGCCCATCTCCGGAGATATATTTCTACGGCAAAGAGGACCGTTCGATGTTCGACCTTTCCGCCTCCTACGTCTTCAATATCCGTTCCATCGCACGTCCTTTCATAGAGTTTGGCATACAGGGTAATTATGCTAAGGCCAAGATGTTCGACGCGGTGGTCGGCGACAAGAACTTCACAATGCTGGACCCTTATATGGGAGGCAATTACTATCCCGGCGCGCAGGCCTACGATGTGACGTATGGCGGCTGGGGATTCGGCTTCTCGGGCTCGGCTGGTCTCAAGATTGTGGTGGCCAAGGGCGTCTCCCTTGACCCCACCTTCTACTTCGCCCTCCAGCGCCTGGCCATCTATCAGACCAAAAACGGACCTGAAGAGTATCGGATGGGAAACCGCTTTACACCCAACTACGGCGTCCTGCTCCGCGTGACGATGAACGACTTCTTCTTCTCAAGGAACAAATGATGATATTTGGGGTTATGTAGTAGAGACGTCACAATGTGGCGTCTCTACCCAACGTTGTGACGTCTCTACGGATATGCGGAATTTTTGTATTTTTGCCGCTTAATTTTTGAATAATGGAAAACAACGCTGAAGAGAATAAAAAACATAAGAACCAACATAAAAGACACAAATCGTCGAAGCCCCGTTCCGAGCGGCGTCCGACCAATGGCACTACCTTTGCCAACGAGGGAAAACTGAAGGATTCCCCCTCCTTGTCAGACGAGGAGGATTTGCGCCCTGTGGGTATGTTAGTGGAGCCCGAGCCGCAGACTTTCGAGGATGATGACCCCGATGATGTGGGTGATATTTCCGATCTCGGTCCCCGTCCCAAGAAGGCCAAACCCACGCAGTTTGATGACAAGGACCACTCCCAGTCCGAGGATTGGGAGAAGTACCTTGACCTGGACATTCGCACGGGCCTCTCGCCCGAAGCGGAGAAGATTTCCCAGAATATCTTCCTTACCCGCGGTCTGAGCGACATCCCCGACCCGGAGCGCTGCCACTGCCGCCAATACAAGTACGAGGCCTGCAAACTGCCCTCCTACGACTGGATTTCCAAACTTGACATATCGCTCGACTATACGGAGTTCCCCATCGCCGAGGTGCGCTTCAAGAACAGCCACAAGGACTTCTATCTTATACCTGAGGGCGTGTTCCACGTGGGCGACATAGTCTCCGTGGAGGCCAGCCCTGGCCACGACATCGGCATCATCTCGATGCTTGGCCTGCAGGTGAAGCGCCAGATGGAACGCAAGCGCGTGAAACCCTCCGACGTGGTGAAACGCATTTACCGCCCCGCCCGTTACACCGACATTGAGGAGTGGATTGCCGCCGTGGGACTCGAGTATCAGACGATGCTCAAGTCGCGCTACACCGCCTGGGACCTCAATCTGGATATGAAGGTCAACGATGTGGAGTACCAGGGCGACGGCACCAAGGCCATCTTCTACTATTCGGCCGACGACCGTGTGGATTTTCGCCAGCTTATCAAGATTCTCGGCGAGCAGTTCCGCATCCGCATTGAGATGCGCCAGATCGGCGTGCGCCAGGAGGCGGCCCGTCTGGGCGGCATCGGCTCTTGCGGCCGTGAGTTCTGCTGCTCCACCTGGCTCACCAATTTCCAGTCGGTGTCCACCAGCACGGCCCGCACCCAGCAGCTTTCGCTCAACCCCCAGAAATTGGCCGGTATGTGCGGCAAGCTCAAATGCTGCCTCAACTTCGAGCAGGAGACCTACCAGCGCGAAATCAAGGAGTTCCCGCAGGCCAATGTCCAGCTCAAGACCGCCAAGGGCAAGGGCATCTACAATAAGATTGACATCTTCAAGAAGATTGTCTGGTATGCCTACTCCGATGATCCCTCCACCATCTTCGCCATTCCGCTCGACAAGGTCAAGCAGATCATCAAGATGAACAGCGAGGGCAAAGTGCCGGAGAAGCTGGAGGATTTCGCCATCGTCAACCAGAAGAAGGTCGAGGAGGGCAACAACTACAGTATGGACGAGCTCAAGCACATCGCCGACTCCTAAGCCGGTCCTGTCACTATACAACACATCACGGCTATGAAAAGACTCCTCTTGGTATTAGGCTGCGCCCTCTGGCTCTTCACCGCCTGCGGTCCGCGTACCTACTATAGCGATATCCAAACCCTCCCCAAGGAGCGTTGGAAGACCTCCAAGCCCCTGACTTTCACCGTCGATATCGCCGACTCGATGCAATATTTCAATATGTACTTCAACGTGCGCAACACCACCGACTTCGAGACGCAGAACCTCTACGTCTTTATGCGCACCACCTATCCCGACGGACATTCCGAGCAGGACACGCTGGAGTTTATCCTCTGCGACAAGTTCGGCCGCTGGACCGGCAGAGGGCAGGGGAGAATCAAGGACAACAAGTTCCTCTTCCAGCCCAAGGTGCGTTTCCCCAATACCGGCACTTACAAGTTTACCGTCACACAGGCGATGCGCACCGACGAGTTGCACGGCATCAGCGATTTCGGTATTACACTTGAAAATTTTGAAGAGAAGAAAAAATAAAGGGTTTGCTCCAAGGCAAACCCTTTTATTTTATTCCATATGCAACTCGTGTCCCATCTTCTCCTGTTTGGTCTTTAGGTATCTTTTGTTGACCTCATTGGGTGGGATGATGATAGGTACGGTCTCCACAATCTCGATGCCGTGGGCGGAGAGGCCTACCCGTTTGGCGGGGTTGTTGGAGATGAGGCGCACGTGCGTGGCGTTGAGGTCGCGCAGGATCTGTGCTCCGATGCCGTAGTCGCGCTCGTCGGCCTTGAAGCCCAACTCGAGGTTGGCTTCCACGGTGTCGCGGCCCAGCTCCTGCAGATGGTAGGCGCGCAGCTTGTTGACCAGCCCGATGCCACGGCCCTCCTGGCTCATATAGAGGATGAGGCCCTTGCCCTCCTTGTTGACCATCTCCATCGAGCGGTGCAGCTGGTCGCCGCAGTCGCACTTGCAGGAACCGAAGATGTCGCCGGTGGCGCAGGAGGAGTGCACGCGCACGAGCACGGGATCGCCGTCGTTCCACTCGCCCTTCTTGAGGGCCAGATGGGTGGCGCCGTTGTTGAGCTGCGTGTAGGCAATCAGCCGGAAGTCGCCCCATTGGGTGGGCAGGTTGACCTCCTGTTCCTTGCGGATGAGTTTCTCCTTTTGCAGGCGGTAGGCGATGAGTTTCTCGATGCTGGTGATGTTGAGGTCGAAGCGCTCGGCCACCTCCAGCAGTTGGGGCAGACGGGCCATTGTGCCGTCAGGGTTGATGATCTCGATGAGGGCGCCCACGGGGGTGAGGCCTGCCAGACGGCAGAGATCGACGGCGGCCTCCGTGTGGCCGGCGCGAACCAAAACGCCGCCGTCACGGGCGCGCAAGGGGTTTACGTGGCCGGGACGGCCGAAGTTGTGCGGTTTCATCTCCGGGTCGGCGAGCGCCTTGATAGTGGCGGCGCGGTCGTGCATCGACACGCCGGTGGTGCAGCCGTGCTCCAAAAGGTCCACCGTCACGGTGAAGGGCGTGCCCAGCAGGGAGGTGTTGTTCGACACCTGCATCTCCAGCCCCAGATCCTCACAGCGCTGTTGGGTCAGCGGCGTGCAGAGCACCCCACGGCCATATTGCATCATAAAGTTTACCTTCTCAGGGGTGATCTTTTCGGCCGCTATGATAAAATCGCCTTCGTTTTCGCGGTCCTCGTCGTCCACGACGATGACAAACTTTCCGGCCTTGAGGTCTTCCAAGGCCTGCTCGATACTACAGAGTTCTTTCATTATTAATATTCGGTATTACAAAGGTTTTAAAAAGGACTCCCTGGGGAGAGGGAGCCCTTTATGGGATAATTATTCAATTTTGGTGAAGGTGAGCTTCCGTACCATCCATCTAGTGCCGTCAGCGTTGCCGCTCTTGTGGTAGCGCAGGGCGATGCGGAAGTTGGAACTGCCCACTGCATTCAACGAGAGACCGTTGCTCTGAGCGAAATCGCTCGGGAAAACGTTGAGGTTCGGGTTGAAAGCCGTCCAGTCGTTCTCGGAGAACTCGCCGCCGTTGTAGGTGGTCGAGTAATAGACCTGGTAGTAGGTGGCGGGACTGCCGCCCACGTTGTTGGCGTGGTCCAGATATAGCAGCACGTCATTCGGGTTCTCAATGGTGATGGGCGGGGAGATCAGCCAGTCGTCGCACGCTGACGAGGTGGAGTTGTGGAATACAAACTGGCTGCCGTTGAAGGTCTGGTAGCTCCAACTGTTGTTGTCAGGGTACTGCGCCCAGCCGCCCGTGGTGAGCGAGTTGGCGTCGAAGGTCAGCTCCGCAAGCGTGGTCTCTTGGGTGACGTCGGCATCTTGAATGTCCTCCTTGGTGCGCAGCGTGAGCTGGTACTCGGAGTTGTAGATGGAGAGGATGCCGTAGAGGCAATACTCCTTGTTGGCATCAATGGTGATGGAGCGGAAGTTGGCGTAGTTGGAGGTGCGCACGATGACGGTGGCGTTGCCGATATAGACTTCGCGGTCCATTGTGAGGTCGTCACCCGCCAGCGGCATTCCGTTATACTTCGGGTCGAACTTGCACCCGTTGATTTTGACGAGGCAGTTGACGTTCTGGTTGGTCAGCTGGTCGTTGCCGGTAATCTCAATGGGGTTGGCGATGAAGGGGTGCTCTGGGTTGGGCAGCCCGTCCTTGTGGATGTAGCGTCCGAGGGCACTCTGGTTGATGCGCCCCACGGAACCTTGGTATTTCCAGCCCACTTGGTGCTTGTTGTGGTAGTCGCCCACAATCAGTCCGCGGCAGTCCAGATAGATGGTCTGCCCCACCGGGTATTCGTTGTAGAGACCCGTGCGGTCGATGGAAATCTCGATGCCGCCGGTCTCGTCCTGGATGGTCATATACTTGTAGCAGTTGCCACCCTGGTCGGAGCTCACCACCACGGCCTTGACGATGAAAGGCTCGTTCCAGTGGCAGATGGAGTCCTGGGCGCCGGTGCCCAAGGAGGCGTGCATCGCCTTGATGTCGGCGATGGTGTGGTTGGCGGCGGGACCGTCATAGACGGGGGCCTCGAATTCGGGCGCTTCCCAGCGGTTGCACCCTGCCATAACACCTGCGAACAACGCTATAATAATCGCTATTTTTTTCATATTGGTTAATTCTTAATTCTTAATTCTTCGTTCTTCTCCCCACACTGCGCTTCGCTTGTGCGGGGTTACTGGGATTTTGCCCCTGCGGGGCTGCTCAAGGAAATTTCTTCATTCTCAATTCTCAATTCTTAATTCACGATCCCTTTCAAGTTGATATTATTGATGTACCACGCGTTGCCGCTGCCGTTGTAGCGGAAGGCGAAGCGGAAGTTGGGTGCCAGAGCGTCGGCGGGCAGCTCGGCGGTGTGGCCGACGAGTGTGCTGCTGCTGAATTGGCTGATGGGCAGCTCGTGCCATTCCGTGGTCGTGGCGTCTCCCGTGTAGTTTGTGGTGTAGTACAGTTTCATCGTCTCGTTGCCGCCCGTGCCGGTGATGCGGTGGTCAAACGACAGGGACGGAGCCTCCACGGCGGAAAGATTGATGTTGGGGGAGACGAGCCAGCGGTCGGTGGCTGTGCTGTTGGCGCTGATGTAGAAGCCGGTGAAGCTGGTGTTGTTGAAGATGGACCACTCAGCGCCGGTACCGCTCTGCAGCCAGCCTTCGTTGAAGGCGTTGGTGTAGTTCACCGTGAGCAGGTTCTCGGTGTGGGGCGGGGTGACGAAGTCCTGTACATCGTCCAGGTCGCGGATAACAATCTGCACGGTGTTGTTGTAGCGGGTGAGGATGCCTACCACGTTGCCGTTGCCGACGGGGAGCATCTCGTTGATGAAGTCGGCGTAGTTGCTCGTGCGCATCGTGATGGTGGTTCCGTCGGCCATCTTGATGTCACGGGAGGTGGCCGTGTTGGCGTCGCAGAAGGTGGCCATTCCGCCCTCCACGAAGTAGCAGTTCTCCAGTTTCACCAGACGGTTGTACCAGCCGGGGGAGATGGCGTCAGCGCTCGGGATGGAGGTCAGCACAATCTGCGGCTCGAAAGTTTCGGGCACGCCGTCGCAGAAGATGTATCGGTTAGCCTTGGCGGAGGGGATAGCCTCCATACCGTCGTTGGCCCAGTAGCCCAGCTGCGGCAGCTTGCGGTAGTCGCCCAGGTCGAGACCGTTGCACTTCACATACACGCGCTGGCCTACACGGTACTTGTTGTACAGGGCCGTGTTGTTGATCTTGATTTGGATGCCGCCCGTGCCGTCCTCAATGTTGATGTATTTGTAGCAATTGCCGTGTTTGTCGGAGGTGGTTACGATGCCGCAGATGACGATGTCGGCGGAATCTTCCGAGAGATGGACGTAGGAGTCCAGCGAACCGATCTCGTGCATCGCGATCAGCTCGGCGATGGTGGTGTTGGCGGCGGGACCGTCGTAGGTGGGCACAGGCGCCACGTCAGGGGTCAGGTCGCAGCCGGCAAACAGCAGGGCTGCGATGATTACGCTGAAAATGGAGTGTATATATTTCATATTACTATATATTTACATTTGGAAATTGATGCCAAGATAAAACGTGGTGCCGAAGGCGTAATAGTACTTGTTGCCGAACTTGTCCACATTGTAGTTCGTGTAGTCGAAACGGTACTGCTCCCACGCGGTGGTCACGAGGTTCTTGTTGTTGAGCAGGTTGGTGACGCTGAGGTTGAAGCCGATGTTGTATTTGTGCTTGATGCGCCACGATTTGCTGACCGAAGCGTCGAGGGTAAACTGTCCCTTCATACGGGTCTGGTCGGCGATGCGGTGGTACAGGTCTGGATCAGAGTAGTAGAGAGGCCCGGTGGCGCCGGTGGTTCTGCGCTCGGGGTTGAGGTCGCAGTAGATCTTGTCGAAGTAGTTGGCGTTGATGTTGACCCACCAGTAGTTGTGGTTGAACTTGAGGCCTATGGTGCCGGCCGCCTGCGGGGTGCCGCTCACGTGGAAGTTCTTCCAATAGACAGTGCGCTCCACGTCGCCCTCGATGTCGGTGCCGTTCTCGGCGTTCATCGTCACATCGGCGCGGTCGGAGTAACGATAGTCACCGTAGTTGCCGGCAAGGATGAGGGAGAACATACTGCCCAGCTTCACCTCCAAGCCGAGCTCCACGCCGAGATGGCGCTGGTCGATGCCGGAGATGGAGTAGTTGACCATACTGGCGAAGTCGTCGTGGTAGAAGCTGATGAGGCGCGTGGCGTCCATAATCTGGGTGAAGTAAGCAGTGAGCCGCATCTTGATGGCGGGGTACTTGAGGATGTAGGAGAGGTCGGCGGCATAGACCTTCTCGTTCTGGAGGTTCTCCACGTACTTGTTGCGGATGCGCGGGGCGACGAAAGCGTTGAGCACACTTGGAGCGTTGCTTTCAGCCAGCCCGTTCAGCACGAGGTAGTTGCGGCCGTTGATCTTGTAGGTGATGCCCAACTTGCCGGCGCCCTCGAGGAAGGCCCGCTTTTCGGAGTTGCCGTACGACTCGTCCTGGAACCGTCCGTTGCGCATCTGGCCGGTGCGCCAGAACTCGGTGCCGCCGATCTGGCCGCCGAGGTGGAACTCGAGGTGGTTGTAGGTGAAGAGCGCGGCGGCCCAGGCACGCTGCGTGTAGATGTGGTAGTCGTAGTTGTAGCCGAACACGTCGCCCTCGTGGAGCGTGTCGTCCTTATGGTTGAGGTCGTTGTACTGGATATTGTAGTCGTCTGGGAAGTCACCCTCCGAGAACTTGTCCACGTCGAGCCAGTAGAGTCCGCCCAGCAGGTCGTCGATGGTCTTGTAGTTCTTCTGCTTCATCCCGCGGATGTCGATGCCGGCGGTGAGCTTGATATGCTCGGTCAGGTCGGCGGCCAGGTTCGAGCTGCCGCCCACTTGGATGTGGTCGTAGATGCGGTTCTCCACCATATACTGGGCGCGTTTGCCCTGCAGGGCGGCCAGTTGGTTCACCTCGTAGAGCTTGTCCCAGTTGACTTGGGTGTACGACTGGTCGTTGGAGGTCCAATAGTTGAGGATGTCGTTGTAGAATCCGTTGGTGTCGCCGTTGCTGATCTGGTAGGAGGGGAGGTATCGGTAGTAGTCAGGGCGCGGGTCAGGGGCATCGTACCAGTTCAGGGAGGTGGTGTTGTTGCGCCCGAAGGTGGTGGCCACGGTCGTGGTGAGGTTCAGCTTGTTGCTCTTGGGCACGTAGGTGTGGGTGAGCAGAATCACCGGTTCGCACACCGTGCGCACGCGGGCGTTGCGCTGCTTGCCGTTGTACCAGCCCCAGTTGGCGTTGTAGTAGTGGTCGTTCAACAGGTCGTAGGCCTCCTGCACGGAGTTCGACTGCATACCGCGGGAGGTGTGCGAGGCGAAGGCTGACAGGTTGAGCCAGTTCTCGCTGTTGAGTTGCTTCTCCACGGCCAGGAAACCGCCGAAGCTGTTGTAAGTGGTGCCTTCCACGTAGGAGAGAGCGTTGCCGAAGCGTGCCGACAGCGAGCCCACCACCGACCATCCCTTCTTGGTGACGCCGGTGGCGCCCGTCAGGATGAAGCGGTTGCTGTAGGTGCGGTTGGTCAGCGAGTAGGAGGCCCTGATCTGCTTGCGGAAGTTGGAAGCCCGCAGGTTGTAGTTTACACCACCATCGGCGTCGCCGAAAATGAAAGTCGGCGCTGCCAGGTTGGTCAGTGCCTCCGGATAACGGAAAATGTGGTTCAAACCACCCCATTGCGAATAGGAGGCTCTGCCCGTCACCAGACTGTTGGCTGAGAAACCGTTCAAACAGACACTTCGGTAACGGTTGTCCAGCCCACGGTTGCGGAAATAGGCGATGCCGAAGGTGTAAGAGGTGTTGTTGGTGTACACGTCTTGCGACGAGTGGAGCAGTCCCGGCACATAATTGCCGCCGCCCTCCTCTTCGTCGCCCTGTCCTTCGCTGACATCCGAGTAGGTGTCGCCATCCACTCCCGAACGGGCCAGGGTGTCAGTAGCCGCCTTCTGTTTCTTGGTCTTGACTTTGTCTTGTGAATATGCTGTGCCACAAATAAATAGAAATGCAAAGAGCCAAAGTAGAGTTCTTTTCATAGGGGTAGAGTTTCGTTGATGAAAATAAGCCCGCAAAGATACAAAAAAAGTTGAGAGTTGAGAGTTGAGAGTTACAAGTTGTGAATATAAGAATTAATTGGGCTGAGGGCAATATAAGGTGAGTTTTATTTGTTATTAAATTAATAATAATTAAATTTAAAACTAAAAATAATTTATTATGAGCGAAATTATTGTTCAAGAAAAAGCTTTCAACTTTGCAGTTAGGGTAGTCAGGATGTATCAGACCCTGGTTGAGCATAGGCGTGAGAATGTTTTGTCAAAGCAATGTCTTCGGAGCGGGACGGCGATCGGTGCTTTGTTGGCAGAAAGTGCACACGCTCAATCCAAAGCCGACTTCATAAACAAAGTCAGCATTGCTTTAAAAGAAGCCAATGAAACGTTGTATTGGCTCAATCTTCTCAAAGCAACAGGTTACCTTGCGGAAGTTGAACACAAATCAATTTACGAAGACGCTGAGGAATTGGTCAGAATCCTCGTCGCCATCCTCAAAACCAGTAAAAAAAATAGATAACAATAAAAAACTCTCCACTCTCAACTCTCCACTCTCAACTCTCAACTCTCAACTCCATCCCGTCCTCTCCCAGTTTCACGTTGTCGGGCAGCAGGGGCGCGACCTCCACATAGGGGCCCATTTTGTCGGAGATGTGGGTGAGCACGGCGCGGCGGGGTTGCAGGCGCTGGATGACGGTCAGGGCCTGTTCCAGGTTGAAGTGCGAGTAGTGTTCCTTGATACGCAGGGCGTTGATGACCAGCAGGTCAAGGCCTTCCAGTTTGCGCAGTTCCGACTCGGCGATGAAACTCGCGTCGGTGATATAGGCGAGTTTCCCGATGCGGTAGCCGAGGATGGGCAAGGTGAGGTGTCGCACGTGGATGGGCAGTATTTCCACCCCTTGGATGGAGAAGGGCTCGTCGCGTACGGCGATGAGCTGGAAGCCCGGTGCGCCGGGGTAGGGGTTGGCCTTGAAGGCGTAGTCATAGTCCTTGCGGACAACCTTGAGCACGCGTTGCAGGCCATAGACGGGGATGAGCGCCTCCTGGCGGAAGTAGATGGGCCGCAGGTCGTCGAGCCCCCCGATGTGGTCCTTGTGCTCGTGGGTCACCAGGACTGCATCCACGTGGGTGATGTCTTGTCGCAGCAGCTGCTGGCGCAGGTCGGGACCGGCGTCGAGCAGCAGGCGCACGTCGCCGACCTCCACGAATGCGGCGGTGCGGAGACGCTTGTCGCGCGGGTCTTGCGACTGGCAAGTGGCACAGTGACAGCCCACTACGGGCACGCCCTGCGAGGTTCCGGTTCCGAGAAGGGTGATTTTCATAAGGGCGCAAATGTACACAAATTTTGAATATACACTGTCACAATGTTGTTGCCCTCCGTAGAGACGGGGCGTGCCCCGTCTCAGTTATTGCCGTGCGTAAATACGGGGCGTGTCCCGTCTTAATTGTCACCCTGTGTAGAGACGGGGCGTGCCCCGTCTTAATTGTTGCCGATATATATGGCGTGCCCCGTCTTAATTGTTGCCGATATATGTGGCGTGCCCCGTCTTAGCGAATAACAGAGGAATAATACAAAAAAAACGGCCCCTCAAAAGGAAATGAGAGGGCCGTTTTTCAATCTGATAAATATTCTTTACACGGTGGCGTTGCGTTGGAACACCATCGGGAAGTTGACGGTGACATTCTGCTCGTTTGTGAACTGGAACACGATAGTGATGCTATCGGCCGTGATGTCGTAAGAGAAATTAATTTGGTAGTTGATGGGTTGGCCGTTCTCGTCCATACCGACAGCAGTCAGTGTGCCGGTCTGGGTAGAGCCGTCATAGACATAGGCCAGGTCCATCTGTTGAATTTGTTCCATTGTGTATTGGCCAGCCATTTCCACCATTTGCCAAATCTCAACGTTGTCGGAGAATGTGAAATGGGCGAAGTCGGTGTCGAAGTTGAGGTTGCAGACCATAGCGGTGTCGTTAGCATACGGATAGGGGCAGGCGGTGTCGTTCAGGTTCATACCGGTCATCCCGTACACCAGGTCGCCGAGAGAGAGGGTGGCGGTCCAGTCGGTACCGATGAGGTCAGCGGTGGTGGCCACTCTGGGCGTCGTTGGGGTGTTGCCGTTGTCGAGGGTGATTTCCTCAGGCTGACAAGAGGTGAAACAGAGTGTGATAGCAGCAAGAGCCAAAACTAAAATGTTTTTCTTCATAGTAATAATTTTAAGGTTTAAAATAAATTGATAATAAGATTTAAAATGTTTTTTGTTATTTTTCTATTGTGAACTGATTCGATCAAGAGTTGTACACTTGTATAAACGAAAGCAGAAAGCGAAAAACTACAGCGGGGATTTTTTTTATTCTTTCTCGAACTGCATTTGGAATAAGAGGTTGCCTTCGTCGGGGTGCTGGTTGGTGGTGGAGATGATCATCGTGCTGGACGAGATCCAGTTGACATTCCATTGGTTGCCGCTGGGCAGCAGTTCACAGACCAGTTCGCCGTCGTTGGAGAGTTGCCAAGGGGCCTCTTGGGTGAATGTGTCGCCGTCTATGTCCTGCACAAATAGGGTTGCAGTACCATTGTCGAGAAAGGTGTAGGTCATAGTGCCGTAGTTCTCGCCGGGCAGATAGATGTCGGGATCACCGATGACGCCATCGTCACCATTCTGGACGATGTTCATCTGGGTCAAGTGCCAGACACCGATGACGTTGTTGGCGCTGAGCTGTGTGGGGGAGCAAGCGTAAGCCATCCCGTTCCATCGGCCGGTGCTTCGGTCGTAGGAGACGTTCACAGTGCGCCCCTGCTTTTCCATCTCTTTCATCCAGGCCATCATCTCGTCGCGACTTGTGGTGCTGAAGGATACCGCAGCCTTCGTGCCGCCGCTGCCCGACGTGTAGGTGGTCTGGCACATATTGTAGAAGGTTACCGTTTTCCCTTCAAGGGCTTGGTCGCAGATTAGTTCGAGCATTGCATCCCACTGGGCCTCCGTATGGAGGGGCTGCCTCACCTCGGTCTGCCCCACGGTGTAGATGATGAGACGCTCTTTGGCGGTGTCGGTCTCTCCGCTGGGGGTGGTGGGCTCCGGACCGCAGGAGGCGAGGGCGATTGCCATCGCCGCAGTGACGAGCATAGGTTTGTTCAGGAGCTTCAATAATCCTTTTATTTTCATTATTTTATGTTTTTAAGTTGGTAATCTAAGAGAGCATCGTATTGGCCCTCGTTTTCGAGGCGGTAGAAGGCCACGGTCTTGCGTGAGTGGGAGGCCACCACGCGCAGAAGGGGCCTGCCGTTCCATTTGGCGCGTTTGGCGGGTTGCCGGGTGTCGCCCAGCCAGCTCACGGTGCCCGAGTCGCCGCGGATGTCGAGCTCCTGCTTGAGGCTTTCCCAGGCGGTCGCGTTGTCGGCCACCAGGAGCACCACATCCACGCGGGCGGTGTCGTTGAGCTTGAAGCCGCTCACTTGGGCCACGGTGAGGTCCTGCCGCGAAGCGTAGCGTTTATAAAGCTCGCTTTGCGACATCGCCCCGAAGGGTAGCAGCCACGCGCATAATAAAATCAGTAGTCTGTTTTTCATTCCATCAGCATTTCTGAGGCCAGCGACACCCACTGTTCTTGGGGAGTGCCGGCGCGGTTACAGTACACTTTGTCGTAATCGGGCGAAGGGCGGAGCAGGGTGGTGAGGAGGGTGGCGATTGCCACCACGGCCACTATGGCTGCCGCTGCGAGGCGGGTGTTGCGCCGCCGGTTCTGCCAGTCCGGGAACTCGGCCGCCAGTCGCCGGCCGTAGCCCTGGGCCTCGGCCTGTTGCCATAACTCTTCAAAACGGTTCTCTTTCATATGTTCATTGACTTTTTCAGTTTTTCCTTTATTCGTACCAGTCTCACACTCACATTCTTCACGGTCATATCCATTTGCTGGGCGATCTCTTCGTAGCTGTAGCCTTCCAGCTGGAGGTTCACGATGGAGCGGTCGGGCTCGTCAAGCAGGGCGATGCGCTCGTGCAGCTCCCTCAGCAGCGTGCGGTCCTCCTCCTCGCGGTCGTAGTCGTCGGGCAGCGGCTCGGTCTGCTTCTCGCGCCGCAGCACGTCGATGGCCGCATTGCGCGAGATTTTCCACACAAAGGCCGCCTGCTGCACCTTGGGCATGGCCAGAAGCCGCTCGTGACTTCGCCATAACGCCACCGACACCTCCTGCAAAAGATCATCCACCTCAAGCCCCCGCCGGCTGAACCGGCGGCAGACCGAGAAAAGCATCCCCCGGTAACGGTGGAGCAGACCCTCAAAGGTTTCCTCAGAACTCACAATGGTAATAACGAAGGAAACTTAGGAAATACTACAGCGTGTGATTTTTTTTTCTTTCCGCTTATCTGTTCCCCTTCCCTCAGAACCTTTTCAGTCGGGCTCTGTCGAACTTTTCGAGAGTGAAGAGGTCTCCGTCGGTGGTGGTGATGGCGAGCAAGCCTTGCTTTTTGGCATACTCCAGGGCGTCCTTGTCGTAGTTGAGGGCGGCAACGGCGGCCAGCACCTCCTTGTCGCGGTACTCCCGGAAGAGCCGCTTGAACTTGGCCATCTGCCGCATGAAGTGGTCGATGTCCTTCTTGCGGCAGTCGGTCTTGATCTCGACGGCGATGGCGATGGTTCCGTTGAGCATCAGGAGGTCCACCTCCATCTCGGCGTGTTCGTTCTTCATCTTGCTGTGCATATTGCATAGGTAGTGGCTGATGTCGAATCCGGCCTCCTGGAATATGCGTTGTGCGGCGGGCTTCATAATCCCCTCGGTGATGTGCCCCGTGGTGGAGGTGAACTGTTCGGCCAGCTCGCGCAGCTTGCGGTCGGTCTCTTGCATCTGCTGCTTGGTCTCTCTCGATAGCCGCTCGTCCTCTGCTTTCCGCCGCTCGTAATCTGCTTTCCGCTGGTCGTATTCCGCCATCCGGCGTTCGTGATCCTCTTTCCGGCGGTCGTACTCCGCCATCCGGCGTTCGTGCTCCTGCTGCATCCGGGCTTCCGTCAGCATCATTTGCTTCGTGTTTTCCTTGATGATTTCCCTCAATTCCGCCCAGGTGAGGTCCTCTTTTTCTAATTTGTCTAATCCGATGACTTCCATAATTTTGATTTTTTTAATCTATAATTAATATTGGCCGCAAAAATACAAAAATAATTGATAAAATCAATTGTCTTGTTGATTTTTTGTTTACATTGGGATGGTGGGGGGGGTAGGGGTTAGAGTTGGGAGTGGAGTGAGGATGCCGATTTGCGACTTGCGATTTACGGGTTTCCTCCTCACGGCCCCACACTGCGCTCCTTCGTCACCTCGTGCGTTGCACCCCACACTGCGGCTTCGCCTTGTGCGGGGTTACTGGGATTTTGTCCCTTCCTTTAGTTTTGCAACCTCAAAATAAAGTGCAAAATAATGCTGTAA
>ERZ842401.194-NODE-194-length-83458-cov-5.766999_pt1 | contig 83458 bp, 94 predicted proteins | sample MGYA00521270_ERZ842401 | MGnify/ENA primary metagenome ERZ842401 (study PRJEB31892, sample SAMEA3878208) | bioreactor metagenome | biome: Moose rumen | place: Sweden | collected 2011-10 | study: EMG produced TPA metagenomics assembly of the PRJEB12797 data set...
GAGTTCAGACGTGTGCTCTTCCGATCTCCTGGATCTGGGCGCTACGCCCTGGCAGGCTTTGACCAAGGTCATTATCCCTCAGATCAAGGACGCCATCGTAGCGGGCGCGTTAATCGCCTTCACGATGTCTTTCGATGACTTCGTGATCAGTTTCTTTACCACCGGTCCCGGCGTCACCAACATTTCCATTTATGTTTACACGATGTACAAGCGGATCAATCCGACGATCAACGCTCTGTCCACCATCATGATCCTGGCGATCACGATCATCCTGCTGGTGATCAATGTCGTTCCGGTCATGAAAGCAAAGAAACTCAGAAAGAAGGAGGAAGCAGCATTATGAAAAAATTATTAACCTTATTAATTAAGGTTGCCTTTGGCAGAAGAACATAGAACTACACTCATTTTATTTACCTATGCAGAAATACTCCAACCCATTGGTTTTCAGCTCGTCGGGATTGTAGATATTGCGACCGTCGAAAATTACCGGACGTTTCATGCCATTTTTCAGGCGTTTCCAGTCGGGCAGGCGGAACTCTTTCCATTCAGTTACAACTATCAGTGCGTCAGCATCTTGCACCGTTTCGTAGATATCGCCGCAGTAAGTTACAGTTTCGCCTATGCGACGGCGGCATTCGGTCATGGCAATGGGGTCGAACACGCGCACCGTGCAGCCAGATTTCAGCAGCTTGTCGATGATAACCAGCGATGGGGCCTCGCGCATGTCGTCGGTTTCGGGCTTGAACGAAAGTCCCCACAGGGCGATGTTACGGCCTTTGAGGTCGCTGTTGTAGTAGCGGCTGAGCTTGTCGAACAAAACGGCTTTCTGGTTTTCGTTCACACGTTCCACGGCCTCTATCACCTGCATGGTGTAGCCGTTTTCTTTGGCTGTGTGTATCAGCGCTTTCACATCCTTGGGGAAACACGACCCGCCGTAGCCGCAGCCCGGGTAGAGGAATTTTTTGCCGATACGGGTGTCGGAGCCGATGCCCTTGCGCACCATATTGACGTCGGCGCCGATAATCTCGCACAGGTTGGCGATGTCGTTCATAAAGCTGATACGGGTGGCAAGCATGGCGTTGGCGGCGTATTTGGTCATCTCGGCCGAAGGCACGTCCATAAATATCACGCGGAAGTTGTTGAGCAGGAAAGGCCTGTAGAGGCGTGCCATAATCTCTTCGGCGCGCTGCGACTCCACGCCCACCACCACGCGGTCGGGGCTCATAAAGTCCTTGATGGCGTCGCCTTCCTTGAGGAATTCGGGGTTAGAGGCCACGTCGAAATCTATGTCGAGGCCACGTTTTTGCAGCTCTGCTTCTATGGTGGCGCGCACTTTTTTGGCGGTGCCCACCGGCACTGTGCTTTTGGTTACCACAAGTATGTATTTGGTCATGTTCTGGCCAATGGTGCGTGCCACGTCCATCACAAACTGGAGGTCGGCGCTGCCGTCGTTGTCGGGAGGGGTGCCCACGGCGCTGAACACCACCTCCACGTCGCCAAGACAGTCGCGAAGGCCGGTGGTGAAATGCAGGCGTCCGGCCTGAACGTTACGTTTCACCATGTTTTCCAAACCCGGCTCGTATATGGGTATTATTCCGTTATGCAGATTGTCGATTTTTTTCTTGTCGATGTCCACACAGGTTACATCCACGCCCATTTCGGCGAAACAGGTGCCTGTTACAAGCCCCACATACCCTGTTCCTACTATTGCAATTTTCATATATCGTTAGTTTTTAACACGTTATCAATTTTTACGGACAAAAAGTCCGAAACATTCAAACTTGCAAATATACAAAAAAAAACAAATATTTTCCAACAATAAAAATGCCAACGGACATGGATGGAAATGTGCCAAACTTTCTACAGCGGAAAAACAAACAGCGAAAACAAACAATCGGGAGCTCCAAAGCAAGCCCATATTATGGGGATTGGGTTCAAAATAGCCTTTTGCGACAGTTTCAGAAACTATAAACTGAAAAAAAACAGGTACCTATATAATAATTGCCTGTTGTTGTCTTCAAATTCTCGAAACAATAAAAAAGCAAGCTCACGGCAAGTCCACCAAATGCCCGAGACCTCTATTAACAGACACTTTCAACAATTTTCAACGATTGTCAAGCCATAGCGAACCCATTATCAAACAGGCCATTTCTTATGGGAATAAAATGGGATAATTTTGCAAAAAGTCGGTTTTTTGTTTCCAAAAGTCGCATATTATTTGTATCTTTGCATTTCCAAAAGATTGTAAAAAATGGAAGAAGGAGAAGACTTTTTGTGCCTGATGAGCGACGAGATTAACGACAAGGGCATGGTGGTTATAGAAAAGGTGGACCGTATGCCCGTTTATGGCGAGGCGTATGTGTCGCCGTTTTTCATCATTGCCATAAACCACAGCGGCACGGTTACTTTGGATTACGACGGTTTGGAGACAGTATTCAGGCCACACGACATTTCGGTGGTGTATCCCTACCATGAGCTGTTTTGCCACAGCACCTCGCCGCTGTACAAGGCCACTCTGATAGTGGTATCCAACGGGCTTTTCGGACAGCTTGTGAGCCTCAACACCGGGCAGGGACGTTTCCGGCACGAAAGTTTTCCGCATTTCCACCTTTCCGACGGCCAATACAACGATGTCATGAACATTGTGAAAGGGCTGGGTACAATTCTTCGGATCGAGCACTCGTCGCCAAACGATTTTGCCGTGTGGATGCTGCATATCCTTACCACCATTATCACTAAAATCCGCGCCAAGAACGAGAATCTCCCTTCGCTGCCCGACAGCCGCATTAGCCCGCGCTACTACGATGCCATAAAACAGCACTGCCGCCAGCACCACGATGTGGCTTTCTACGCCGGACTGTTCTGTCTTTCGCCAAAATATTTCAGCACCATAATACACGAGGAAACCGGACAGACCGCCGGCCATTGGATAAGGCAGCACCTTGCCTCGCAAGCCAAAATTGTGCTACGCACCGACAAAGGCATGCGTTTGGGCGATGTGGCCGAGGAGCTCGGCTTTCCCGACCTTGCCTCCTTCAGCCGGTTTTTCAACCGCGAGGTAGGCATGTCGCCATCGGAGTACCGGCAAAGCCTTAATACCAAAAAATAGACAGGGACATAAAAATGGCTTTCAGCCGTTGGCACGATACAGAAGATATGCCACGGCAAGGCCGATAAAAAGAAGTGCCAAAAACAGATAAAACGCTATGCTGCAACCCTTGTTGCCCTGCACTGCAACGTCGGTTTTTCGTTCGGCAACCCTTTTCTTGAAATAATAGGCCGCCATAAACACAACCCCTATCAGCACAATGCTGATAATCAGCCCTGTAACATTAAAATCGGTCATCACTCATTGTTGTTTTTGTAACACAACTTGCAGGGAGTGAGGTCCTTGCCTTCGGCGACATACTTGTCCACTTTCTTTATTTCTTTGCTGCAACTGCCCAACCCTCGACATTTGTCGGTTTTGTGGTAACGCTTTGCGCTGCCACCGGAACAAATGTACACCTGCGGTTCGTCGCCGCACATAGCAGCCGGCTGGGCAAAAAACATCTGCCCAATCGACAACACCACCAAAAGTGCTAAAACTCTTTTCATTGCTAAAACTTTTTCTTTCACTACTCAAATACAATACCGTAAAACGACAATTGCCATAAAAAAAACGCAACCATTTGCCTACTCCAGTTGCGTTCAGCGGAAAGAGAGGTACTAAAACCCTATATATCGCTGTCGTTTGCCGATGTGTTGAATTATGCACAAACTGCCTTTTAGGAAAGGGTCTTTTGTTTTCCTCTGATTTTACACGACATAAACAACACATAAACCAACAGTCTATTTTCGGGGAATTTCTGGGGAACTGTTGAGCAGGTTGAATTTCGACATCTCCCGTTCTTTAAGCTCGTCCACTATTTTAACGTAGGGCTTCATTGATTTGAAATCGCTGTGTCCTGTCCACTTCATTATAACTTCGGCGGGTATTCCAAGCCTCAAGGCATTAACAACGAATGTGCGGCGTGCGCAATGCGTTGTCAGAAGTTCATACTTCGGTATCACATCTTCGTAGCGAGTGCTACCCTTGAAATAGACAATCCGGATTGGTATGTCAAACCCAAGCATTTTTCCTATTATTTTCAAATAGTCGTTCATGCGTTGGTTGCTTATAACCGGCAAGGCTTTTGCGTTTCGTTCATTCCGCAAGCGGTCGGTTGTTACATGCTTTTCAAGTATTGATTTAGAAAAGTCGTTGAGCTCCACACGCAGTCCATCTGTCGTTTTTTGAGTTACAACGCTTATATAACCGTCCCGTATGTCCGACACTCGCAATTTTGCCACATCGGAATACCGCAAGCCGGAGAAACAACAGAAGCAGAACACATCACGAACAGCCGCCAGTCCAAGATGATTTGAGCCAAAATCATAATGGAACAGTTTGATTAGTTCTTCCCATTCAAGGTATATTATTTCCTTGCTGTTTCCATCAGTGCCTTTAAGTTTTGGCCGAAACATCTCGAAATCCCTGTTTTCGGAATATCCATGTTTTACTGCCCATCGCAAAAACCATCGCAGAATGTCAATGTCCTTTGCTATCGTGGTGTTTCTCATCCCTTTTTTCATAAGCGATTTTAAAAAGAGCATAAGCCCCTGCTCGTCGAGGTCGGAAAATTCGAGTTTCGGCGAAATGTCCATCAGGTGTTTCTTTATTGTTCGGATTTTCACTGTCGTTCCTTTTGCCCAGCCATTTTGTTCACTCATTGTCTCAGCGAACAAGTCCATGCAGTCGAACAATGTTGTAACGGAGTTGGCCGCCTTGCCTTTGCCAAAATACAGCCTTAACTCGCCTATCACTTTTTTCGTTGCAGGTGTCTCTCCTTGCAGGTGGCACCGTGAAAAAAAATCGTTAATAAAACTCTCCACAGCTGACAGCTGTTTATTCATGGCAGCTCCAGTCGCGCCATTGCTTCTATATTGCGAAAGCACACGCATATTGCCGTTGTCCCAATACCTCTCCGGGACCTGCAAGCCTATGAGCATTTCCACACGCTGACCAGCCCACGACACTCGCAGACGTATATGTTTGGTGTCTGAAACCGAATTTTTGCCTTTCAGGTCGAAACGAACGCTATATTTCATGTTTATTCCGCCATTATCTTAATTATTTTCCTTATAAGCTTGGACTGTTCGTCTATTTTTTCCTGAAGACTGAATATCAACGGCTGTATGTCATTGATGTTGTAATTATCACCATTTCCCACATGGTTTTGTCTGCCGGAGTTATTTACATCTCCAAAATTCTGCTCGTTGATTATCATGTTGCCCAGTCCTTTGATAAGCCAATTGGCATCGACTTTAGGAAATGCTGACAAAATTGTTTCGATGAGATTACCGCCGATAGCCTTAGACCCGTTGCAAATTTGACTTGTATAAGACTCCTCTTTGCCTAAACGCTCGGCAAAAATACGATTATCATCATCACAAAAAACGGTGCGAATTTGTGCAACACGGACACTTTTTTCGTCTTTTTCGGGGGATTTTGCCTTTTTTTTTGCCATAGTCAACCAATTATATATCAATAAAATAAAAATTATTTTCAAAATGATATTAATTTTTTTTCTTGTTAATTTACTTTTTTTCTGTATCTTTGCAAAACTATTTAGCCAACGCTATATGCAAATATACGAAAAAAAATATAAAAGGTTATGAGGCAGAAAAAAGTCATAAAAAAATTAGCCGGGCACGAGCTATCGAAATTGCCGAGAGCCACAACTGTGTGGCTGAGGATGTGGCAGCCCACTATACCGACAGTGAGCTGTGGGAAGTCCTCCGGCAACTAAATCTAACCCCGAATTTCTAATCAATAATATATACAAATATGAGTCTTATAAAAAAAGCTGCAGAGCTTATAATACCGCAAACGGTAAAGGCCATTATATATGGCCAAGCCGGTATGGGCAAAACCACATTTGCCCTGAGCGCACCCAAACCCTTACTCCTCGACTTCGACAACGGGGTGAAACGAGTGAACCTCGAACACCTCAACACAGTGGACATTGTGCAATTTGAGAAGTGGCAGGACGTGCAAGCCCTGTTCAACGAGGATTTAAGTCCGTACGGAACTATCGTAGTGGACACAATAGGGAAGATGATGGACTACATCATCAGCTACAAATGCGGAACACGCCAGCCGCAGGTGAGGGAGTGGAGTGGCATTAATCAAGAGTTTACTTGGTTCACTCGTAGCCTCTCCATGCTCAACAAAAACATAATCTTCGTAGCCCACCGCGACACACGCAAAGATGGCGAAGAAACCGTTTTTGTTCCAGCACTTCGAGAAAAGTCATACAATAATATCGTAACGGACGTGGACTTGCTCGGCTACATGGAGATGAGAGCCGAAAACGGCAGACAACGCCGCACAATAACATTCGACCCCACAAGCCGCAACGACGGGAAGAACACCTGCAACCTGCCAAGCGTCATGGAGATACCCACCATTATTGACAAGAACGGCAAGATAACGGGCAAAAACGACTTCATCGCCGAGAAAATCCTCAAACCCTACGCCGCGATGATAGAGAAAAAAATGTGGGAACGTGCGGAGTACGACGCAAAGATACAGGAAATAGACGGCCTTGTGCAGTCCGTTACCGACCCCGACACCGCCAACCAGTTTGTTGCGGCATTGGGGACTGTGAAACACATAGGCAACAGCCTACAATATGCACGTCAGGCGTTTGCCGCAAAGGTGGCCGAATTGGAATTGACTTACAACAAAGAAACCAAGTGCTATGAATAAATTTAGATTTTGGGCAACATTGCTCGACGCATACGACAACTTTGTGAACAGCGAGACTATTTGGGAACAGTATTGGGGCTGGAGCGAAAAACCGCCCCACACTCCCGAACAGTTCAAGGCATTGCAAAAGCAGAGCCTTGTAGACAGCATCAACCGTGTGGACGGTGAGCCGAGTAAGGCCGCCGACCGTGGGACATGTTTCAACGAGGTTATAGACTGCCTTATCCTCAACCAGCCCACCAAGCGCGACGACATCACTATTGCCGGCGACAAAGAGCGCGGCGTTATCGTGGCACAGATGGACGGTTTCACGTTTGAGTTCCCTACCGACCTTTGCAGGCAGTTTGCGGCGCAATACACCCAAAACGGGGCAAAGGCAGTGCCGCAGTTCCGGTGCGAGGGTGTGCTGCACCTGTCCACCGCAGACGTAACGCTGTACGGATACATTGACGAACTTATGCCGTACGGTGTGCACGACATAAAGACCACCAAGAGCTACACTGTGGGCAAGTTCCGTAACCACTGGCAACATAGGGTATATCCCTATTGCCTTGGGCAGATGGGCATACGGAGCGACTATTTCCAATACGATGTGGTGGAGTTCAGCGGCAAGCAGATTAGCACTTACAAAGAGTTCTACCCCACCTTTGACAAGGGAAAAATAGAGGTGGAGCTTGAACGCCAATGCACCGAGCTAATAGCCTTTATCAACGACAACATCGCCGATATTGACCGTTCTACGACGACCATATTCGGCTGACGCTATCGGGGGTTAAGCCTCCCCCCTCCCGAAAAAAAGGCTGAGTTCTTCCATTGTATCGGGGCGGAATCCTATCTACTTTTTCGTCGCATTGTAAATTAGCATTTTTCAAACATAATCACCATCAAAGCGACATTTTAATTCCGCCCCGTTTTCGCAGGGATAGCGCGCTAAACGGATAGGCGCGACGATAGTAACGGGGCACGGCACAACCATAAAGTTCCAGTACTGAAAAATTGGCTGCCGTGTCGCTCTGGAACCTGAGACATTAGGCGGTTCGACTCCGCCCCCTGCGGCTGGTTCGCCAAAACCTGCAAGAGGTACCCCATCCGGCAAGAGCCGGACACCGCAGAAAGCCCGTAAAACAGAGCAACGGGATGACAACAGTAGGATGAGCGTGGGAGCGTTGCCCACCTGCGGTGCGAATACTAACAAATAAAAAACACAATATAATGGAAAGAGAAACGATGACACAAATTGAAACCGCAGTCGAAAACTACTGCCAAAAAAAGATAGAGGTAGCGATAGACAACGAGAACTATCGCCCATTGTATGACACTGGCGGCTGGCTCACTGGCCTGCCTTCGCAGTACAAGCACCTGAAAGACCACTGCATAGGCGAATACCTTTGCGAGACCGACAGCGAGATGATGCCGTTCTCCGTGTATCGTTTCAACGGAACGAGCTTCGACACCTTCCAGCCAATACGCCAATGGCGAGTGATAATGTTAGACGAAAAACAAAAATGAAAAAAATAGAGCTTTTCAACGACCACTTCCAAAACTTCAAGGTGTACGGCATACCACACGCGCAGCTGATTATTGCCGACCCGCCATACAATCTTGGGGTTAATGCCTACGCCAGCAATCCGGCATGGTACAAGGACGGCGACAACAAAAATGGCGAGAGTGAGTTGGCGGGCAAGGAGTTTTTCGACACCGACAAGGACTTCCGCCCAGCCGAGTTCATGCACTTCTGTTCACAAATGTTGGTGAAAGAGCCGAAAAATGTAGGTGAAAAAAGCCAATCTCCCTGCATGGTGATATTCTGTGCTTTCGAGCAGCTGCATTATTACATCGACTTGGGCGAGCGATACGGTTTCAAGCACTATATTCCGCTTGTGTTCCGAAAAAACTTCTCTGCACAAGTTTTGAAAGCGAACATGAAAATCGTGGGCAACTGCGAATACGGGTTGGTGCTGTACAAGGACAAACTCCCCAAGTTCAACAATCAAGGCCGAATGATATTCAACTGTTTCGACTGGGGCAGGGATACCAAAACGCCGAAAGTGCATCCAACGCAAAAGCCCGTTCCGCTGCTGGAAAAAATCATCGAACTATTTACAGACGAGGGCGATGTGGTGATTGACCCCACAGCGGGGAGCGGAACAACACTGCTTGCCGCCGGCAACTGCAACCGCAGGGCGTACGGTTTTGAGATAAAAAAAGATTTCTACGCCAAAGCCACAACGCAGATACTTACGCTAATATGCCCGAAAATGAGCTTTATGCCACAGAAAGAAAATAAATACAAACAATTGAATTTAATGTGATATGATTACAGGAAAAAGAAACCGGAAAGAGACAGATTTCCAAAAACGCAAACGCAAACGCCACGAAAAGGTGGTGGAGCTATATCAGAAGTACGAACGCACTTACACCTCCAAAATGGACATCTACGAGGATATAGCCAAGAAAATGCACATGCACTGGGTTACAGTGTATAAGATAATAAAGAAAGAGTTATGATAGACGAACAACGGGCAAGGGAGCTCGACAACTCCATGATGGTTACGATGACACGGGGCGAGCTGGCTAAATTGGTTGGCGACATACTCGAAGAAAAGCTTTCGGAAATACTCGACCAAAGGCAGGACAGCAATCCGCCAGCCGAATATGGGCTGATATATGGAGCGAGCAACATCGCCGCCGCGCTGAACATAAACCGCAACACATTTTACAGGCTGTGGGGCGAGGGGAAATTAGGCGACGCAGTATTTCACATTGGCCACAAGGTGGCAGCCGACAGGGGAAAATTGTTTAAAAACATATCCGACAATGGAGAGGGTTATTGTAAAAAAGGATGAAGGCGGTCTGTTCGACATCAGGCCGATAGCCAACTATTTTGCGTCGGCCAAAAGCGGAAGCTATATGGTGGAGGTGAAACGCATACGCAACACCCGCTCGCTCGACCAGAACGCTTGGCTGTGGGGCTGCATATACCCCCTGCTTCTCACCGCCCTCAACGCCGAAGGCTGGGAGTTCACCACCACCGACGAGGTGCATGAGTTTTTCAAGGGCATGTTCCGCAAGACAAGGCACGTGAACAAACTCACTGGCGAGGTAGTGGAAATAGGAAGCAGTACAGCAAATATGGACACGGCTATGTTTAGCGAGTATTGCGAACAGTTGCGTAACTACGGCAGGGATTTTCTCAATGTCGAGATACCCGACCCCGATAAATTATGGAGGGAGAAAGAATGAGCGATACATTAGGACAACGAAAATCATTTATATTTTACAGAAGTTTCTACGAGGCGATAAAGGATTTGCCGAGAGATATTCAGGGAGAAGTGTACACGGCCATAATGGAGTATGGCCTAAACGGTATAACAACTGAAAATCTGAAGCCCGTCGCTCGTAGCATTTTCACACTGATAAAACCGCAGCTCGACGCCAATGAAGCCAAGCGGTCTAATGGTAGCAAAGGTGGTAAAAAAGCAACCGAGCCACAAGCAAACGGTAAGCAAACCACAAGCAAGCCACAAGCAAACGGTAAGCAAACCACAAGCAAACCACAAGCAAACGGCAAGCAAACCACAAGCAAACCACAAGCAAACGGCAAGCAAACGGCAAGCAAACCACAAGCTAATGAAGAATGTATAATTGATAATGTAAATGTAAATGATAATAATCAATCAAAGATTGATTCGTTGAAAAATGAAAATTTTCCAACGCCGCAGACAGATGAAATCAATTTTGAAAAGCTGATAAGCTTTTTCAATCAAGAGACAAACTGCGTCTTTGGGAGAGTTCTATATCCAATCTCCGAGCAGCGGAAAAAAAATATCCGCGCCCGGATACGCGAACACGGCAAAGAGGCTTTTGTCCGGATGATAACGAAAGCTGTCGCAAGCGATTTTTTGAAAGGGCAGAACACAAGCGGTTTCCATGCTACATTTGACTGGCTTATTAAGCCCGCCAATTTTGACAAAGTGCTTTCGGGCAACTACGACAACCACAAGACCCCGACAACCAACGACCGCCTGCACGTAACAAAGCCCACAGGCGGATATTCAACCGATTTTTAACCAATAAAGCACAAAACCATGATAACACACCCACAATATTGCGCTATAAAACGCTTGCCTAAACAACAACGTTCCGACGAGCAGGCGAAACAGCTGGAGGAATACGAGCGTTATGCCGACAGCATTGCCGCCGAAGCAAAACGGTTGCGGGAGCAGCGACAACGGCAGGCCGAACAAGCAAAGGCGGAGCGTGAGCAGTGCAGCGTGGAGTACTTCATTCAGCAGCTTGCCGCACGCACACCGCAACAGCAGCGTTTCACCCTCGCCCGTTTTGGCGAAAAAGTGCCGCTGTACGTGGAGCATGCCTACCGCTCGCAGGTGGCACAGCGTGGCTGTATGTACCTCTCCGACAGCTACACACAGAAAACCATTGCCGACATAGCCCGATGGCTGACAAACCGCCCAAAGGTGGGGCTGTTGCTTGCCGGATATGTTGGAGTCGGCAAGACCACTATGCTCCGCACTATACAGGCGGTGGTGCAGATAGCGGCGCAGCAACCGATGAAAATCGTAACCGCACAGGACATCGCCGACGCCGCACGGCGTGAAAGCGACCTGCTGAAAAAGATGGTAAGATACCCCTTGCTCGGCATCGACGACCTCGGCGTGGAGCAACTGGCGGTAAAGGTGTACGGCAACGAGTACAACCCCCTTGTGGAGCTGATAGCCAACCGCTACGACCGCCAGCTGTTCACCGTCATCACCACCAACCTCACCCCCGACGAGATAAGGGAGCGATACGGGGAACGCACCGCCGACCGCCTGCGCGAGATGTGCAACACCATGACCTACGACAGCAACCAAAAATCTTACCGCAAATAACCAAACAATGAAAAAAAACGAGGAACACATAAACCAGTGCCTGAAACTGGCCGAACAGAGAAGAAAAGCCGAGGCCGAGCTTGGCGAACTGTTGGACACCGGCACACCTGAACTCACCGACAAGCAGCTCACCGACATCCGCCTTATTGTTGAGACATCGACCGCCGGCGCTTCCGACTGGATGGCGCGACGTGTCGAGATTTTCTCGGTGGCATGGTGCCTCCAGCGCGAGGTGCTTTTCTACCGGCGGAGGCTCAACGGGAACATGGAGCGATACCTGCGCGGGATAATGGGCATTGGCAAAGCCACACCGCTGAAAAGAGACCTGCTTTTCCTATACCGGCGGCAGACCGATTTCGCCCTGCTGTGCGACGAGTGCGTGGCCGCCATAAACAAATACTTGGGAGAACAGCCGAAGGGATGACGGCTATTCCGGTCGCTCCTCACCCACCGCCTTAACATAAAGCTCTATCTTGCCGCCGCAGTGAGGACAACGGGAAAACGGCGAGTGAACCACAACAGGCTCATTGTCGGTGGTCGGAGTGCCGTCCGCCAGCAACGCGGCCACCGGAACGCCAAGCCCGGCGGCTATCTTTTCGAGGGTGGAAATTCGGGGGTCTTTGCCTGCCTTGAGCGTGGCGTTCAAACTTATCTCCGTTATGCCTATCTTGCCCGCAAGCTCTTTCTGCGTTATGCCCTGCAGCCTGCAAAGCTCTTTTACTCTTTTTCTTATGTCCATATTGTCTGTTTAAAAATTGATGTGCAAAAATACGAAAATTATTTGAATTTACAGCAAAAAATTAAAAGAAATGCGATAATAACAATGTTAAAAATGCGATATTGACAACAAAATTAAAATGCCAATATTAAATATATTAAAATAATTTGAGTGTTAAAATTAAAAAATAAACACAAATTTATTTTGTCAATTAAAATAATAGTTGTAACTTTGCATTATCAAATTAAAATTAAAAAAAATAATAACAATAAAAACAACAAAGAAAATGAAACTGATAACAAAAGAAATCGAAAAGAAGCTGAACGCTGTGCCACTGTACAGCACAGAAAGCAAAGCAGAGAAAGAAGTGATATGCAAATTTTTCAACCCCTACGGGGCAGGCACTTGGTACGTATTTGAGGCCGAAAGGCAAGGCGATGGCGACTGGCTGTTTTTCGGACTTGTGGATTTGTTCGATAAAGAAATGGGCTATTTCACCCTTTCAGAGCTTGAAAGCGTGAGAATAGGCAGGTTTGGCGGCAAAATAGAGAGAGACAAATATTTCAACGGTGTTTACAGACACGGCGAAATAACAGAGTGCTGACAAAACAAAAACAACGGTGCAGAGATACGAAAAAAAATCGTATCTTTGCACCGATGAAAAGGATACAACTTACCAAGTGCGAAAAACAAGTGTTGAGGAGTGTAGCCACGGGCAAAGAATGCCCCAACACATATCCCCGCAGCACCTACATAGCAGGGCTTGCAGGGCTTGAGAGAGAAATGCTTGTTGCTGTGGCAAGGGACGATGGCCGTGCCGTTGCAGACACACGGCTAACGGACTACGGCAGACAGTACATAGCCGAAAACCCCGGCCTGCACAACCCCGTAAATTGGAAATGGATAATAACCACGGCAATGTCAGCAACAGCGGCCTGCGCCTCAATAGTGGCACTTTTTATCGCATGCCTAAAATAGAGAATAATTATAAACCAAAATAAATACACAATGGACAAGACACCCAAAGAAATGGCGAAAGACCTTGAAAGACAAGGCAAAAAAGTAATACAGCTAATCATCAAACAAAAATGGTTCGACCAGATTTTGAGCGGCGAAAAAACGCAAGAGTTCAGAGAGATAAAGCCGTTCACCGAGAAAAAACTGGTACAGATAGACAAAGACGGATATGCTGTGAATGACGAACACGACAATGCTATACCCATACACTACGATGCCATATTGTTTTTTGTAGGCTACAACAGAGAACGCGACAGTGCATTGATTGAGGTTAAAGGCGAACACACCGAAATTTTTGTCGATGAAAATGGCGAGATTATACAGTTCGAGCTTGAAGATGGCGGTTGGTGGGTGGCCGAACAGGTGGTATATGACCTCGGCAAAGTGCTTTGTAAAAGTGTAATAAAAAAATGAAAGGCAGATACCCGCACATATTGCTGAACATACCCCATGCCTCGATTGGCGGCCTGCACAATGCAGGCTGGGCAGACTACGGCAAACTGTCGGAAAGTGTGCTATACCTTACCGACTGGCATACCGACTGGCTTTTCGACCAAGGACAGCCGAATGTGGCGGCAGTGGCGGCGTACCTATCCCGTTTTGTGGTGGACTGCGAGAGACTTGAAAACGACCCGATGGAAAAAAACGGACAAGGCATCTTATACACCGACTTCGACGGCAACCACAGGACAATAACCCCAGAGCAAAACAAAACGTTGATGGACTATTACCAAGCCCACAAACAGAAACTTCACGACAACCTGACACCCAACACGCTCTTGCTGGACTGTCATTCTTTTCCCTCCGACAAGTCAGATGTGGATATTTGCATCGGCTATAACGATGACTGGTCGAAGCCCGACGACGAGACTTTACAAACAGTCAAAAACACATTTGAAAAGGCAGGTTACTCAGTCGCATTCAACAGCCCTTATTCCAACAGCATGGCGCCCGCAATGCCTTTCAAGTACCAATCAATGATGATAGAACTTAACAAACGCACGTACATGGACGAAAAAACCTTGAAACTGCTTCCCGAAGCCGAAACATTGAGAAAAAACATTTCATTTTTATACAAACTGTTACTGCCATGAAGCACACTAAAGAAGAAATTGAGAGTTTCCGCAAAGCTGTGATTAATGAAATTAAAGAAATACCTGTATATGAGGGCAAACATCCAGCTAACTACGATGATGAAATCAACGCAGTTAAAAATTATCCCGAACATGTGATTGAAAATGCGATGGAGTATAACTCGCCGCAAGAATTTGCGGCAATGTTGGTAATGTGAAATGGCAAAGAAAAGAATATACAGGGTTACGAATATCCATCGTGCGAGAGCCCTAAGCCTAAAAGTGGACAGGCTGTTAAGGGCAAATGGAATAACACCAACAAACCAATCCATAACAAGAGTTTCCGCATCGCAATTCCACAAAGCAATATCAGCAGGCAAGAAGAGCAACAAGCACGGTTGGATGGTAGATGTGCATACGGTGAAAGAATATAGGGGAATGCGTTGCTACCTCACAGCAGATGGCAAAAGCGGCATCGCCATAAAGAAAGACGGAGATGTTGTGTCTTTGTTCAGTGCGGGCGGAGGCGGAAAACTTGGCAAACTCCTACCGTTTGCAGTGGCGGCTGGTGGTAGAAAATTAGACTGCTATGGGGGCGGGTTGCAGAATATGTACGCAATATACGGAGCGAAAGCAACTGGCAAAACACCATTTCTCGAACAATATGCTCCTGACGACTGGACACCTTCAGATGGAAAACCAGACATTGTAGCCATGATACTTCCAAACAACATTGACGAAATTATTAGAAGATACGATAAAAGTGCGAACATACAGCTCGCAACTGTTAAGACATACAACAGCTACGACGATATGATAGCAGACAGGGACAAAATTGTAAAACAAAACAGAAAAATACAGCAAAACGGCCTCATTTCCGGCTAAAAAAACGCACCTTATCCTTGCTTTTGCTAAAAAAATCACCTTTGCAACCCACTGAAATACAATTCGTTGAAAAATACTTTGCAAAAAAGATGAAAAAAAATTTTGCCAATCGAAAAAAACGTCGTAACTTTGCGGCGTTCAAACCCATTAAAGCGGCATAGATTAACCGCTGTCGATTGACGCGGATTTTTTTATGCCAAAAAACGAAAACTAACGCTTGGTGTGTGGTAGCGGTAACGCCCACGAGGTTTTTGCTTTAATGAACCTGAACAACACCAAGCATTTTTTATGTTCTTAAATCATTAAAGTACAATGAACAAAAACGAAAGTCAAGCCCAGACGGTAAACGGGCAGGTGCAAATCTTTGAAAACGCCCAGTTCGGGCAAATCCGCACAGCCGGGACAAGTGAAAACCCCTTATTCTGCCTCGCAGACATCTGTAAAGTACTGGAAATCAGCAATCCGTCAAAAGCAAAACAGCGTTTAAACGAAAAGGGCATGCAACTTGTTGATTTACACGCCCTAACTTTGAGTGAGGGCGGGGGTAATCAACTAACTACCTTTATCAACGAGCAAAATCTTTATCGCCTAATCATGCGAAGCGACAAGCCACAGGCCGAGCCTTTCCAGGACTGGGTATGCGGCGAGGTGCTGCCCTCAATCCGCAAAAACGGCGGCTACATAGCCACACAGGACACCGACACGCCAGAAATGATAATGGCGAAAGCCTTGAAAGTGGCAGACGAGACCATCAGACGCACACAGCAGCGCCTGCAGATGGCCGAGAGCACGATAGAGGCGCAGACAGAAGAGATAAAGCAGCTTGCGCCGCTGGCAGAGTACACGCAAGAGGTGCTTCAAAGCACATCGACCTACACCCTCACGCAGGTGGCCAAGGATTTGGGATTTCGCAGTGTCGGCGGCTTTATACAGGTGCTATTGCAGAAAAAAGTACTTTACCGCCAGAGCGGCCAGTACATGCCCACGGCAAGATACGCCGGGCAGAAGCTTTTCGCCACGCGCACGGCAAAATTCTTTCACAAAGACGGCACGGTAGGCACGAGCCTCACCACGGTGATAACAGAGAAAGGCCGTATGTTTCTGCAAGGTTTCATCAACAAATAACGGGGGGGGCATGGACATGACACAGAACGAAAAACAACAACCCTCGATATTCAACCGGCAGACATTCGGCAACATCACTAACAGCGGCATTTTCATTAACCACATCGGCAACGGTGACACATACACAATCAACGAGCTACGAAAGCTGTTCGAGATTGTGGCAGAGCTGAAAGCCGAGATAGCAGACCTTGCCCGCGCCTTGCAGGACAAATAAAACATAACCGGGGGCGGCAAAGTCCGTCCCCCCTTTTCAAAAAAAAACAGTAATAACAATAAAAAAAACGACATAAAGATGAAAAAGACAGCCAAATATACAGCAAAGACAAGACAACAGTACAACATTTCGCAGCGCACCAGAGACCTTATGGCCATAGTGGACGTGAGACAGCAGTTGGATGAATTGTGCCGCGAGTTCGAGCACCGCTACAAGCGAGACGAGCTTGCAGACTGCACCAGCGTTATAGGCTTTGAGATTGACGATGTGGACGACATGCTGTCGGCCTCTATGCAGCTTGACATAGCCGACCGCAGACTCAACCCCTGACAGCCTCAACACCAGCACCAAAGGCGGCCACCGAGCCGCCTTTTTCATTTTTTTTTGCCTTAACCCGTTAAGTGCCGAAACCGCACACGGCACAGCCGTTTTTTATAGTATCTTTGCAGGCGAGAAGTAGTACTAACTTTATTCAACAAACACACCATGGCAAAAAAAACGGTAAAAGCAAAATTGAGTAACAACCCTTCAATTTCTACCGGCAGAGGTCAAAACTATAAAGGAGGCTACCAGGCCGCTACCGATGTGTCCTCTCGCTATGGCAGAAACCCATCCAACGGGCAGTTCTCCAACAAACTGCGGGGCGATGGCGGAAAAGTTGGCCGTCAGGGGAGAACAATCTCCCGCCGCCAGCGTTACTACGACATGCGTGTTGCTTTCGGTCTCGCAGGAGGCTGAACAACAACCAGCAACGCAACGAAAAAGGGACTGTTTTGCAGTCTCTTTTTTTTATGCCCCACCAAACTTTTTTACTTAACTGGAAAAGTAACGTTTTGCCCGGCAAAGAATGGCGTTATCAGCCGTTTGCTCTGTATCTTTGCAAAATCTTCAAGGATAAAGACACCCATGAGCAAGTTACAGCAGGCACAGGATACAATAGCGTTTGTCCGTCAGCAGGCGGACGAGTGCGTTGTGTTCAACTCCACCGGCAAGGACAGCCTTGTTACGCTCGACCTCGTGGCGCCGCGTTTCCGCCGTGTGGTGTGCGTGTTCATGTACTTTGTCAAAGGCTTGGAGCATATCGACCGTTTCCTCAACGCCTCGCTCGCCAAATACCCAAACGTGGAGCTTATGCAGGTGCCGCATTGGAACATCTCGTATATCCGCCGCGCAGGGCTTTACTGCACCCCCGACCCCAAGCAGAAACTCTACAAGCTGTCCGATGTTGTCGGCATGGTGCGTGAGGCCACGGGCGTTCAGAACGTTTTTCTGGGAATGAAGCAGGCCGACAGCCTCAACCGCCGCCTGATGCTCGGCACATACAAGGAGCGGCACTACACCAACAAAGGCATGTGCTACCCCATTGCCACGTGGACGCAGAAAGAGGTTCTGGCATATATGCGGCAAAACCGCCTGCCCTCGCCCGTGCGATACGGCAAGAACGCGAGTAACGGCGTGGGCTTCAACCCCGACTGCTACCTGTGGATGGAGCGCAACGCCCCGCAGGACTTGGAGAGGATGTACGAGGCTTTCCCGATGTCGCGGCGCATTTTGTTTGAATATCATTACAATAACCAAAATATAGGAGATTAAAATCATGGCAAGAAAAAGAAAATCAATAACCGATATAGCCAGTCAGCTGGAAAGAATACGGGCAACAATAATAAAGACAAGAGGGGTGGACGGGACTCCTAATGATATTAAAAGGTATCACAGATCGAGAATGATAGCATCGCGCTATATAGAAAATATTAGGAGAGCTACGGGGATGACAAATCATGAGGCAGCAGGTAATAGATTTGCGGGTACTCAAAATGAGAACGAAAGACAATGGCCCGGCAATCATGGACCTGGATTTATTTTTCACGACGACGACCCCAAGGTATCCCGTTCCACTTACATGGGTCTCACAAACGGATAAATTAAAATTATGGCAAGAAAGAAATCAGCATCAGATATTGCAATACAGGCTCTCAACTTAGCAGACAGTGCGGTTAAGAGCGGGAACAAATCAAGGGCAAGTCGCATCGCCGACATTTCAAAAAGATATATACAGAATGCGCACAACCATATCAGAGCAAATTTTGACGGCTCCGCATACTACAACCGAAGGGATAGAGCTCTGGCATTGACGCGTGAGATGGACATAGGCAAGGTATCACGTTCCACTTACATGGGACTGGCAAACGGATAAAGCAAAACGCCATGTCGGGCGACAGCGGAGATATATACCAGTATAGAGCATTGCATGGGGCGAGAGCAAAAATCCGCTCCATGCTTTCCGAGATTCATCAACTTGGATATTCAAAACGTCAGCCGTTCTCTATAGGACGTGTAGAAAAGAGGATGTCAGATTTTGCCGATAATAACGGCATACGCCTTTCGTCAAAGTCAGTATACTTCTCAGCGAAGGGTATAACTCATGCTTTGAGGGAGAGTAAACAAGCAAAAGGTCTCGTTGTTTCCGACAAGGATTTTATTCGATTTCCCGACAGTCGTAAAACTATGGATTTATATTATGATGGCGATAAATTCATTTACACAGATTATAAAACCAAGTTCATTATTCACCCGAATTATGAACTAAAAATAAAAGGGAGAAAAACGACAAGAGTAAACCTTGTTACTGCCGGTAAAGTTACAAACCCAATTGAATTTCAAATGAAAAAGTACAGAAAAATATAAAAAAAAGGTTGAGCGGCAAGGTCGAATTGCTCATCATCTCTTCTTGGCAGAAGCCATGCCACCGTTCCGCACATCGTGGCTCTACCCAACCTTTTCAAACTGCAAAGTTACGACAAATATTTGAAACAACCAAACAATAACAAAAAAAAAAAAAATAACAATGGGCAAAAAGAATGGGCAATCTTACACAGCCGAAACGCTGTCTGAATACTACACTTCGCAGAACGTGGAGATGCTGCGCTCGCAGATACGTTTTGCGGACTACAACCCGCGCCGCATCACAGCCGAGAACCTGAAAACCTTGAAAAAAGGCATCAAGACATTCGGCTTGGTGGGCGGCATAGTCGTGAACAGCCGCACAGGCAACACCCTTGTTTCGGGACACCAACGACTGACCGCAATGGACGAACTGCAACATTACAATCCCGAAACCCACCAAAACGACTACTCTATACGTTGCGACCTCATCGACATGGACGAAACGGCGGAAAAAGAGCTGCTCATCCTGCTCAACAACCCCAACGCACAGGGAGAGTGGGATTACGACCGTCTGGCGGATATGGTGCCGGATATAGACTACACCAACGCAGGACTTTCCGATTACGACCTCTCCATGATGGGAATGCAGGTGCAGGAGGCAGTAAACACCCTGACCGACGCATTGGTTGAAAAAGAAGCACTGGCCAATTACACCCAAAGCCTGCAACCAACCGATGATGTTACAATACCTTTTGAGAATGACGAACCACCCACAGAACCGACACCAGCCCACTCCACCGAAGAAGAACGGCAGGCCGCCATAGACCACGTAAAAGAAATAAAAGCCAAACAGATGGAACAGGGCATGGAAAAGGCCGGAAAACAAATGGCCTATCTCATGCTCTCTTTCGACGACACACGCAACATGACCGAATTTCTCGAAGCCTTTGACTTCCCGCCAAACGCCTATATCATAAAAGGCGAGGAACTGATTATGAAAATAGCATCCGATTTCGAAGCAAACGATACGCAAAATACTGGAAAATAACCAACAAAAACAACAGTCTTCACGCGCACACGCGCGTAAGAGGCTAAACACAAACATATTATGGCAGAATACAAAAAACCACCACTCGAACAGTTGCAGGAGGCGCTGAAACAGACCGAGGGCAACCTCACCAACACCGCCAAACTACTGGGGGTGAACCGCACAACGCTCTGGACTTGGGCGAAGAAAGACCCCGATTTCGCGCAGGCCATCGATGAAAGCCGCAAAAAGCTCCTCGACAACTGCCTCACCACAGCCCAGATACTCGCTTTCGGAGTTCCGATGAAAGACGAGAACGGCAAATTCATAGGCTGGCAGGAACGACCCGACCCGCAGATGTTGAGATACTTCATCGCCACTCTCGGCAGAGAAGAGGGCTTCGGCGAGGAGGTAACACTCCGCCACACCACCGACGAGGGCGTGGACGTAGGCCGCTGGATTGAGAGGGAGATAGAACTTAAGTCGAAGCAAAACACAGAGGAATGATAAGCACACACCCCGTCTATTATCCGCTGTACAACGACACGGAGAAGCCCATAATCCTGATTACAGGCGGACGTGGCTCCGGCAAGTCGTTTGCCGTATCAACGTTCCTCGAAAGGCTCTCTTTCGAGGTGAAACACACTACAAACGAACAGGGAGAGCGCGAAAAGGTTGTCCACAACATACTTTTCTCGCGCTACACGATGACATCCGCCGAGCTTTCGGTGATACCCGAATTTATGGAGAAAGTGGAGACCGACGGCACAGAGGCCTATTTCCGCGCCACAAAACAGGACGTGGTGAACGTGCAGACGGGAAGCAAGATAATGTTCCGTGGCATAAAGACCAGCAGCGGCAACCAGACGGCAAAGCTCAAGTCCATACACGGCATAACCACCTTTGTGTGCGACGAGGCGGAGGAATGGACATCCGAGCGCGAGTTCATGACAATAATGCTCTCCATCCGCCAGAAAGGAATACAGAACCGCATCATCATAGTGATGAACCCCACCGACAAGCACCATTTCATCTACCGCGACTACATAGAGCAGACACACAGGATAGAATATTTTGACGGCGTTCCGGTGCAGATAAGCACACACCCCAGCGTGCTGCACATACACACCACCTATCTGGACAACATGGAACATCTCGGCGATGAATTTTTGAGAGAGGTGGAACGGATTAAGGTGACCAACCCCAAGCTCTACGCACACACCATAATGGGGCGTTGGGCGGACGAGACCGAGGGCGTGGTGTTCGACAAATACGACATTGTGGACGAGTTCCCAAAGTGGGTGAAACACGAGGCCGTTGGGCTTGATTTCGGCTACACCAACGACCCCACAGCCGCCGTCAGGTGCGGAATAATAGGCGACGACCTTTATTTAGACGAGCTTTTCTACAAAACAGAAATGCTGTCCTCCGACATAGTGCGTGAGCTGAAAGCCAAAGCCGACAGGCTGAAAGTGATAGCCGACAGTGCCGACCCACGTCTGATACAGGAGATAGCCAACAGCGGGGTGCTAATATATCCGGTGCGCAAGTTTGCCGGCTCCATTGTGGCGGGTATCGACAAGATGAAAACAATGAACCTGCACCTAACAAAACGAAGCCTTAACCTTATAACGGAGATACAGAACTACACATGGGACAAGGACAAGGACGGGCAGCTGATAAACCAGCCTGTGGACGCGTTCAACCACTGCATGGACGCAAGCAGGTATTATGTGCTTGGGGAGCTGCTGGGGTGCATTATGATAAACCAGCCGATGGGCGGAGACCTGCCTATTTTTTAGGGGACTTCTAATTTTACATTATTTTTGAACAGGTTCCTTGTCAGATTTTCCTATTACCACAAAACCATCGCGTTCCAACAAAGCTACAAAGTTCTCCAGCTTGCCGTTTATCGAGTGTCCTTTAAATTCGAGGTGCTGTGCGTGCAGGCACATGGAGCAGCACACTAATGCAATAAAAAATGTTTTTTTTCATCTGTGTTTTTTTGCAAAGATATATTTCTTATAAAAACGACAGAAAAAACATTTTTTTTGAATTAAAAATTAGAAAAAAAAAAAACTTACAAAAATAATAACACGAATACAAACAACTGAAAAACAAGCAATAATCAAATTTATTTTTATTTTATTTACCCTTTTGCTTGCTTATTCACTTTTTTTCTGTATCTTTGCAAATGCAAACTAAAAAAAACAAACAAGATGAAACAATTTTTGCAAAAGATTACCAAAATCTATTACCGCATCGCCATATTCCAAGGCAGAGGCGGTATCGTCAATATCGAAGCCGATGATATGAAAGAACTCCAAATGATTTTGGATTTCCGAGGCTACGATTTGAAACATAACACGTGGACACTGTACAAGTACGGTCCGCTGTGTTTGCCCGAACGGGAGATTGAAAGAAGTAATCACTAAAAAAAACAAACAAGCAATGGACAGAACATATAATTCATCAGACGCTCCTTGGAACGTGGAGCAACCAGAAGTAACGTTCAAAAATGTTAGAGTAGTAACCGTCCTTGAAAAAGATGGCGACATAACCACTGATGACTATGAATGGGCAGGTGACGAGGGAACACTTGAAGTAACTGCCTGTAAAGACAACTTTGGCGACCCGCAAAAACTTCTCGAAGCCGCGGAGCGTAATCTCTTTGATTATGCCGAAATGCTGCACAAGCAAGGAGATGACTACGCCGCAAAGTTAATCCGTGAGCTTGCGGATAAATGCCGCGGCTGGATTTCAACAGAGTACTACATCGAAGAGGGTGAGAGATACATATTCCGTGAGCCCGAAAGAAAAATAAAGTTTGACTAATAAATAATACAAAATGGAAGAAAAGAAAAATCAGAAGGCCACATTTGCTATGTGGAAAAAAATAGTAAAGTTCGCTGACACCATATTGGATGACAGTGAAAGCGGAGAAGCTTTTACGCATGACTGCATAGAATGGCAGTCTGATAAGGGGCAGTTCAGAATAAAAGTGTGGAACAACTTCACACTGCAAGCTCTCAACAACGCTTGCGTCACAGCGGAGATACACCCCTTTGATGTACGCATCATTAAAAGTTATGATGTGTGGTTTATTACGGTAGATATAGAAAGAGAGGTATGAAAATCGAGGAATTTGTTGAAGTGCTGACAGATTTTTGCGACAGACTAACCAAAAAAACAGAGAAATAACATGCCGAAACTTACAAAAGACCAACGGGACGAACTTATCGCCATGCCCGTTTTCAAGAAACTCAACAAACTCATCAGCGGCGTATATCTGCTCTCGTCAATAGCAATGGACTGGACAGACGAGGTGGAGATTGAGCTCCGGAAGATAACCCTTTCCAACGGGCACTCGCTCCGCAGCGGAAAGATAAAGAGCAAGATAGACAACCTCAACACCTCGTTTGACGCTTTCGTCAGCACATTTGAAAGTATGATGGGTGTAGATGCCAAACACTATTTCTCCGAGGACTTCAAATCAGTTGAAAAGGCTCTGCGTGGCTTTGTTGAGGGGGAGGACAACGAACAGAAGGGAGAAAAACAATGACAGCGATGGAACTGCGGCAGGCCATTGACGCCTTGCCAGTGGACGTGGCGGTATGTGTCGGGCACTGGTGCTGTAGCGGCACACACCACATACAGGTAACCGCCAACCCCGACCTCATGTTCGCCGACCCTCTGCTGGAACTGCTGACAAAAAGCGGCGCGGATTGGCATGTCGCAGACAAAAACAAAAACTGGACCTCAATACTCATAAGCACAAATTAAACATCTGCAATTGTGAAAAAAAGAAATGACAGAGGAACAATTTGACAACATTCGATTTGGCGGGAATGACGAGATAATAGTCAAACACTATCTTTGCACTCTAAGGCTAAAAGTGGAAAGTGTTGATTTTTCAGAACAAACAATAAATGGCTATCCGCTTGATAAAATAATAGAATACATAGAGAAATGAGACACCCCGAACACCAACTGCAAACCGCCTGCGTCCGCTGGTTCCGTCTGCAATACCCCGAATACGCCTCACTGCTAATTGCCGTCCCCAACGGGGTGCGGACATCGGCGACACAGGCGCGTGTGCTCAAAGCCGAGGGTATGCTGGCGGGCGTTGCCGACCTGCTGCTCCTGCTCCCCCGACACGGCTACGGCTGTCTGTGCATCGAGATGAAAACGGACAAGGGCAGGCAATCCGACACGCAAAAGGCATGGCAACAAGCCGCCGAGAAAGCGCCGAACAAATACGTGGTGTGCCGCAACATTACGGAGTTTGTAATACAGATAAAACTTTATCTTAAAACCGGATAACACAATTTTTATTTGTTTTCACGGCGGAGGGCACTCACCTCCGCGTGCTTTTTTACCCTTAACGCAATAAGTGCAACAATGACAACTGCGGACTTTCAAAAAGTTAGTATTTTTGCACAAATTTATCCCGATGAAATCTAACTTTGTAAGCAACATACAGGCGTTTTTCAAAAACATTATGCTCAACACCGTCGGCTCGGAACGCACAATTTATGAGCTGTTGGCTGACAGTGATGTTACCGCAGCCTTAAACCTTATGACTTCCAACGAGGCTGACGTGGACAACGCCCTGCGCGAGTATTATCCACAAAAACACGAGATAATGCAGCGTCCCAACAAATTCCCGAAAAACAAACAGCCTTACATAACCTGCAAACTGCCCCGATGCCGGCAAAGGTATATCAACGAGGTGGAGTTGTTCTTCCTGTTCGGCAAGCCAGTGATTTGGCGCAAAATAGAGGGCGACGACGAGGCTTTCAAACTGTTCACCGATTTCCTCGACACCAACCGGTTCGACAGCAAGATGCGCACAATAAAACGCCTTGCCGGCGCCGAGACGGAATGCGCCAAACTTTACCGCCTGTACAAGGACGATGACAACAAACCGCATTGCGACGTGGTTGTGCTTGCGCGCTCCAAAGGCTACGAATTGCGGATACTCAAAGACCAGTACGATAACCTTGTCTGCATCGCATACGGCTACAAACTGAAAGGCTCTGACGGCAAAGCGGTGCAACATTGGGATTTCCTCACTGCCAACGCCACCTACGAAACCGAGAAAGGCATTATAGGCTGGAATGTGAACCTCTACCCCAACCCCACAGGAAAAATCAACCTCATATACTACACACAGCCGAAAGCGTGGGACGGCGTGGAACCACGCCTTAAACGCGAGGAGGAGATTGACAGCAAGATAGGCGACACCAACAACTATTTTGCCGACCCCGTGGCAGTCGCCACCGCCGATGTGGTGCAGTCCATGTCCGATCCGATGATACCCGCTAAACTGTTGCAGGCGACCGGACAAAATTCAAGGTTCGAGTATGTAAACCCGCCGCAGGCCTCGGAACTCAGGCAGGCCGAGAAAAAGGACTTGGAGACAAGCATCCTGTTCGACACCTTCACCCCCGACTTTTCATTTGAAGCACTGCGTGGAATGGGAACGCTTTCCGGTGTAGCGATAAAAAACGCCATGGCTCTGGCGTACCTAAAACGCGCCAACCGAATGGAGATATACGGAGAGCTGATTGACCGCGACAAAAATGTCATGCTTGCCGTGCTTAAATTCCTGCATCCGGAGATGGCGGCAAAACTCGACGCGTTGAAAATAGCCTTTGAGTTCGCCGAGCCTTTCGACGATGACGAAAAAAGCAACTGGAACGCACTTGCACAGCTGTACAGTGCAGGCCTTGTATCGTTGGAAGAGGCTGTGCGCCGACTGGGATTAACCGATGACGCTCAAGCGGAGATTGACCTCATCCGTATGCAGCAGATAGAACGCACAATGGCGGAGCAGGAATTGCAGACAGAACAAGCACAACAGAACGGCACATCAGCCGGCAACAGCGATGAACCCGAACCTGTGCAACAAACGGAGGGCGAGGAATGAAAACGCTACACTGCGCCATCAAGCGTGAGTATCTGGACATGATACAGGCTGGCACAAAGACCACCGAATATCGTGAGATAACCGCATACTGGGTGGAAAGGTTGTGCCGGATACCCGCAGGCAGAACCATCGAGGACTACCGCTCCGACCTCATCGGCGGCAAAGTTGAACCCGTTTACAAGCCCTACACGCACATCACATTCCACTGCAAGGGCGACACGCTTACGCTCCCCATCACCGGAATACGCACCTACAGGGGACACCGGTGGTTTGCCATAGGGCTCGGAAAATAGTCTCTCTCATCTTTGTTATATTACGTCCACAGCCACCTGCTCCGGGGGCTGTTCTTTATATGTGTTAATTTCACATATAAGTGAAAAAATATTTGGTGTTTTGAAAAAAGAAACGTATATTTGCAAAACAAAAACAAATGAAAGAAAATAATGAAAGACACTAATCACAGCGACATAGTGCGTGAGGTTATGGAGAGCATAACACCGTTGGAACGCTCAACAAGCGACTTGACCGATGGAATTGCCGCCCGTATCGACAGCGTGATGAAACGCAAGGGTATAAGCAAAGGTCAACTTGCCAAGATGACCGGACACCGCCCTTCGGAAGTTACAAGGTGGCTCGGAGGAGGGCATAATTTCACCTGCAAAACCATAGCCGCCATTTCACAAGCACTGGGAGAGGATATAGTCAAAGTTGTAAAACCGCACCAGAGGCGGAACAAATAACAATCCCCACACCCCACACCCCATCACTGACAATACTAACACAGCCGCCTTTGAGCGGCTTTTTCCGTTTCATGGCGTTTTGGATTTCACATAGTGAGCCTTATCCGCTCCATCACTTCTGCGGTTGTTCATCCTCATCTCCCCTTGCGTACAGGTGTATTTTGCCGCCGCAATTCGGGCAGCGGAGATAGGTGACTTCTTTCGTCTCTATTCGGGGGATTATCTCGTCCGTCTCGCTCAACAGTTCCGACAGCGACACCCCCAAGCCACCGGCGATTTTAGCAATTGTTTTTAGTGCCGGATTGCCGTCTGGTCGTAATGATACATTAAGAGCATTTTCTGTTATGCCGATTTTTATTGCTAATTCTTTTTGTGTTGTGCCTTGTAACTTGCACAGTGCTTTCACTTTGTTTCTTATGTCTATCATTTGTATATAGTTTAAAGTTTTTGCAAAAATACAAATATTACAGCAAAAAACAAAGAAAAAAATTAAAAAAGTATTCAAAAAACACAAAGAAAAAGCAATTTTATTTGTTAAAAATCAAAGTCAAACACAAATTACAATATGTTAATATAAAATAAAATATAATTTTTACAATGTTAAACTTTGAAAATAATTACAATTTAGTTTTGCTAAATCAAAAATAAAGCGTAATTTTGTGGCACAAATTAAAAGTAAAAACAAAGAATATAGTAACAATAAAAAAACACAAAGAAAATGAAAACGACAAAAGAAACATTAAAAGGCATCATGCTGCTGGCATGGCAGTTTATAAAAAGAAACGGCTACACAAAGAGTGAGGCGTTGAAATGCGCATGGGCTAACTTCAAGCTCAAAGCAAAGATGAAAAATCAGATAGTAAAATTCTACTTTCAAAAGGTAGATGGCAGTATTCGCGAGGCATACGGCACACTTGCAGAAAACATGCTGCCTGCAACACAAGGCACAGGCCGCAGGGCGAACGACACACTGCAAACATACTACGACACAGAAAAACAAGAATACAGGTGTTTCAAAAAGGCAAATCTACTGAGTATAAACATTTAAACAGTCAAAAAGATGATATTGAACTACATTATAGACCTTGCGGGGCTTGCGGTAATAACATACTGCATAGTGACAATGATAAAAGAACACAAACAAGAAAACAAATAAAGTAATAACATTAAAACAATACAGATATGAAAACTTTGAACGAACAAATTGAAGAAGTGATGAACGAACGCGGCACAAAAGCCGCAAAACGCGAAAAACTGCTGAAAATCGGCATAACCAACAACGACATTGAACAGCTGTTTTTTGTCGAAAGACAGATTGCAAAACGCAACAGGGCCGAGCAAGGCGTTGAAAGACGCAGGGCAATAGACAATATCATCAGCCGCTACACTTTCGGCGTTGAGATAGAGTGCTACGCCGTGAACAGGCAAGACGTAATAAACAAGGCCGCCGCAAAGGGTCTGACGCTGCAAAGCGAAAACTATAATCACAGAACACGCCCACACTACAAATTGGTTAACGATGCCAGCATTATGGGGGCTAATCCGGTCGAATGTGTGTCGCCGGTGCTAAAAGGGAAAAGAGGCCTCAACAGCTTGAAAAAATGCTGTGAGGCGTTGAACGAAGTGGGCGCGATGGTCAACAAAACAACAGGTCTGCATATACATGTAGGCGGCAACATAACCGAACAACAATATGTAAACACCTTTTCTAACTACGTTTTTTTAGAAAAGTTAATTGATACTTTTATGGCAGACAGCCGCAAAAACAACCGTTTTGCAAAATCATTACAGCCGATGGGGTTTGGGTTGTATCATTCGCAAAACAGACACGACATAAAGAGAGTGTTGATGGGCGACAGATATTACAAAGTGAATTGTCTGTCAATAGAAAGGCACGGCACAATCGAGTTTCGCCAGCACCAAGGCACCACAGATTATGAAAAAATCAGCTATTGGGCAAAGTTTTGCATCAAACTTGTCGATTGGTCGAAACAAAACAGACTTACGGCGTATGTTGCTTCAATAGACGAAATACCCTTTTTGTCCGACAGCGAAAAGGCATATTTTAAAGCAAGGGCAGAACACTTCGCTAATAACAGATAACAAGGTAACCATTAAAACGACAGAAATATGTGTTGTATATTGTACATACCCAAGGGCGTTGAAACGCCCACAAAAGAAGAACTTTTCAGCGTTTTTTTGCACAACCGCGACGGGTGCGGATTTGCCGACAGCGACGGCAACGGCTACAAAACACTATCCTTCGACAAGTTTATAAAAGAGCTTGAAAAACGCAAGATAACAGCCGCTTGCATTGTGCATTTCAGATACGCCACACACGGCAGTATCAAGCCCAAAAACTGCCACCCTTTCACCGACAAAGAGACGGGTATAGTTTTCGCGCACAACGGCGTTTTGCCGATTGTTTCGCACAATGATATGACCGACAGCGAAATATTTTTCAGAGAGCGTTTTTTGCCAAAACTCAAAGAACAGGGCAACGACTACGACAGCGAGGCGTTATGGCGGTACACCGACAATCAAAGAGGCGGCTCAAGGTTCATATTTATGCGAGGCGATGAAGTGCGTTTGATGGGCAAGTGGCACGAGATTGACGGCGTTTTCTACTCAAATCTTAACTGGTGCTATTATAGATAGTTGTTTTCATAATCTTTATTGTTTTGGATTGGCGGGTGTGAAACCCGCCATTTTTTTCTTTTTCAGACCCCTTGCGGGCGATCTTTGCACTTAATCGGTTAAGTGCTTTTTTCGGACAGCCAAAACGCAAATAACACGCCTTTTTGGTGTACTTTTGCAAAAAAAAATATATATATGAAAGAAAAAGTTTTTAACGGCTTAAAACAGGCGTATGCCCCGCTTGGGTTAGGCGACACATTCCTTTCGGGACTTGCCGACATGATAGTTGCAACGACGCAGGTAACGGACGAAAATTTGCAGGGTATTATAGCAGGTCAGAAAGCATTTTTGGAGACTATGCAGAAAACCAACGACAAGAGGGTTCAAGAGGCTATTGGCAAAGCCACCCGCGAAAGCGAGGACAACGCCAAGAAGCTGAAAGAGGAACACGAAAAAGCCATTGCCGACAAGATGAAACAAATTGCCGAGCTGGAAGCCAAACTATCCTCCCCGACACCTCCCGTTGAACCTCCCAAGCCACCGAAAGCCGATGACGTGCCGGAATGGTACAAGCGCGAAAAAGCTGAACGCGAAAAACGTGAGCAGGAATGGAAACAGCAGCTCCAGAGCCTGAGCGAGGCAAAAGCCGCCACCGAAGCGGAAATGCAGAAAATCAAGGATGAGAAAAGCCGTCAGGACAAAGAGCGGGCAGCGGCAGAGCGCACAAAACACATCTCCGAAAAAGCCTTGGAGAAAGGCATACCGCAATGGATGGTCAATCACGGTTTCGCCGACATTCCGCAGGATGCCGACGACAAAAAGATTGACGAAATCCTTTCCGGATATGCCCAGGAAATCCAGGCGAACTTTCTGCCGGCAAAGGGAGCGACGCCACAGTTTGACGGAAAAACGGCCACAAAAGCCGAGACCGATGCAATAGTGGCGAAACTTTTCCCCGACGCGCAGAGGAATGAACAAAAAAAGTAAAACCAAAAAAAGACAAAAAAAAATGAGCAATTACGCAAAATTTAATAAAGAGGAAATCCAAGTCCTCGCAGGGAAAGACGGAGTTATACTCTGCAAGCACATCGCAGGACTCACAAGCGGGCGTGTCCTTGACATGACGGACAACTCCGAAAAAGTCATCCCCTGCGGACTTCCCATCGCCACCGACGGAAAAGGCAGTTACAAACCGATATTCCCAGTGGACGATGCCGCCAACGGCGGATTTGTGTTGCCGGAAGGCTATCACTATGCCGGTCTTTGCGGCGCAACAGAGCTTGCCACCAAACCTGTTTCCGTTGTTACCGCAGGCGTGTTCAACGAGGAGGCTCTACTCGCAAACCTCAAGCAGGTGTGCCCAACCCCCAACCGTGTGCTGACACTCTCCGACCTGACAGCCATAAAATCGGCTCTGCCGCATCTTATTTTTGAACATGACGAGGCAGGCGACGCAACCATTACCACATTGACAGGACTTGTCTATATCTACGACGAGACGAGTTTCAACGCAAACTTCGCGAAACTGAGCGACTATTATGCGCAAAACCCCACTGCCGGTGGCTACGACGGCAACTATCCCGGTGTGAAGTGGATTGTGGCCAACTTCAGCGGTTTGTCGGGTACTATGGTGATAGCCTACGACGGTGTTGTAAAGGCCACACTGCCGGGCATAACCACAACCAGCACTTATGTCATAATAGACCCTCTTTCAGACCTCGGTGTCGCCTATACGGATTTCAACCTGTCAAAAGTTCTCATAACTGTTGGAGCTTAGTTCAAATGATTGTCTAACCTGAAAAAACACAAAAAAATATGGCAACAAAATCTCTTTTCCCACAATATGTGGACAAATATTTTCCGAGCTACGTCGCTTCTGTATCCGAGAAGTTGAACGGACGCAGTCTCAACAACCAGATACCATTTCTTTTCCCGGACATGCTCACCCCACGGTTTTCCGCCGATGGCCGCTGGGAGGCAATCTCGGCTTCTTACACGCAAGTAACCGCCGATGTGGTGGCGCTGGGTTCCCCCGTGCCGCTGAAAAGCCGCGACAGTCTTCGCACCCTTGTAGGCGACATACCGAAAATCGCTGTGAAACGCTCGTTGAATGAGGTGGAGCTGAAAAACATAGACACTATGATAGCACAGAACCGCCCGGAAGCTGACATCGTGAACCGCATTTTTTCCGACATCCCCTTTGTCATAAACGCTGTGGACGAAAGAATCGAGGATTTGTTCCTCTCCCTGCTGTCGAAAGGCGAGGGTATGGCTACGGACAACAACAATTTCGCGATACGTTTCGGGCTGTCCTACCCCACTGGCAACCAAAGCGGTGTCCGCAAGGTTTGGAGCGACAGCTCCGCTGTTCCCGTGGATGACATTCAGGACATCATGGACAAGGCCGAGAAGACAGGCGGAGCGCGTTTCTGCTACACCGACGACACAGCGTTGAAAGCCATGTACACCAACACTCAAGTGCGGGGATTATTCGGATTCCAGCAGAACTATGTGGGTGGCGGCTCCAACGTGCCCAACCTTTCTTTCATGCAACTGCAGCAGGTGTTTATGAACATGTGGGGCATACAGCTTGTAAGAGTGGCGCGCACCACCTACACCGAGACCAACGGAATGGTGAATACCCATAAGGCGTGGAAAGACGGCACTATGGTGTTCACCCGTGACGCACGTGTCGGCGACTTGGTTTACACTTCCACCGTTGAGGAAAGCCGCCCTGTGGCAGGCGTGGCCTATCAGATGGCAAATCCCTACTGCCTCGTGTCGCAATACAGCGAGCAGGAGCCTTATGTGGAGTTCACCAAAGCGCAGGCCATGGTTGTTCCCATTGTAAACAACGTGGACGCCATCTATACATTGGACACCAAAACCGCCAACGCATGAAAACAGTAAGATTCACTGCCGAGTGCAGGGACAAGTTTGACTTTTCGCATGTTTTCCGCATTGGCGAGGAAGTGTCGTTTGACGATGACCGAGCCGATGACGTAGTAGGCAGGGGGTTGGCCGTAATGGCCAACTCCGTGCCTGCGAAAAACATGAAAAAAGCCGAAGAAACGAAAGAAGTTCAGGAGATAAAGAAAAGCACCAAGAAAAAAGCCAAAGTGAGCGATGACCAACCTTGAAGCTTTGAAAGCCAGAGTGAACTATCCTCTATCCGACAGCCAAGCGAAAGAAAAGCTTGTTGGCCGCGGCGTGGATATTGACGACGATTTCACACAGAGCGTTGCCAAAAGCAAAGCCTTTCAACTGGCCTACGCCGACACACTGCGTTTCATCATCACGATGGTGAACCTGTCCCAGGGCGGAAGCGTAACGGCGCAGAACACAAGCGGCATAAGGGGTACTGCCAACGCCATATACAAGAAATATGGCGAGGCGCTCATCGGCGAGACGGGCGACACGATTTCGGAGTTGAAGGACATATCACACATGTGGTAAATTATGCAGATATTTCCCAACGGATATATGAAATACAGGCTGGCGGACAGGGGAAACGACCTTGACGATAACGGATATGCCGTGTCGGACACGGGATTTTCCGGTGAGTGCCGCTGCACCATCACCGTCATAACCGACAACCGGAAGGGCAGGTACGATGACGGGCAATACCGCAACGCCAGCTACAGCATAACCTGCAACATGGAAGACGTGTCCGACACTTTCAACCCCACGGCGGTAAGTCTGACGCACGACAACAAAGGCAATCTTGGAGTGTTTCAGGTGCAGAGGGTGGAGTATTACAACCTAACCGGAACAATAGAAGTATGGGTATAACGATAGAAAGCAGTCTTGACAAGCGTTTTGCCGAGATACGGCAGAAAATACAGACCTGTTCCACCGATTATCTCAAAGAGGTGGGCGAGCGTTTGTATGCCGATGCCATAGAGAGCAAGACGTACACCGACCGCACTGGCAGGCTTACAGCCTCTATCGGTTACGGGGTGGTGCAGGACGGCAAATTGGTACACACAGGCGGTTTCGGCGGCGGAGAGGGCGGACAAGAGGGCTTGCGGACTTTGGACGACGCCATCAGCGGTTACTCCACTCCCGGCACAACGGCACTCATACTCGTGGCGGGAATGCCATACGCAGTATATGTCTCACGCAAAGGCTACAACGTGCTTGACCACACTCGCCTTTCTATACACCAAATGCTATGACGGGCGGAGAGATGGAAACATACCTGTTTGAGCGGATAAAGACGCTTGCACCGCCGATAAGCGGAAAAGTGTATTATCGCGGCACCCGACCTGTGCAGAACGACCGCAACACTGGCACAGAGGATTGTGTGGTTGCAGTAACCACCGGAACGGGTTTGCAGATAGAAAAAGGCACATGTGTAGTGAACATATACATTCCCGACATAAGGGTGGCAAGCGGCATGTTCATTTACGACAAGAGCCGTTGCGACGCTGTGGGGAGATGGCTCGACACCCTGCCCGACACCCTTACGGCGATGGGCGACGTGAAATTTGAGCGCAACTCCATGGTGCTGACCCTGCCCGAAGAAAACCTTAAAGAACATTTTGTCTCACTGAAAATGGATTTTAAATTGTTGGAAACTTAAACAAGAAAGGAACAAATTATGATTTTATCATGGGGTAAGCCTACCATACAAAAGGCTACAAGCACAAACGGGGCGATGACAGGCTCATGGACCGCCATCGACACCCCGAAAGAAGACTCCACCCAGCTGCAATCCTCGACAGGCGATAACGTTGAGGCCAAAGAGGAAGGCGGCGACCTTGTGGACGTGATGTTCAAGAAGAACACCTACACTCTGGAGTTCGACATCTTTGTGAAAAAGGGCGGCTCGCTGCCTTTCAGCGACACCGACGGCATTGTCGCAGGCGAATGGGCTATCAAGGTGATACCCGAAGACGACCAGTGCGTGGGCATTCAGATAGACCGCGCCACCGTACGCGCCGAGACAAACTACACCTCGCAGGACGGCATAACGGTGCATTACACTGTAACACCTTTGAAACCAGCCAGCGGTACGATGGTGAAACTGCTCACATCAGGCGGAACGGCTTTTGCCTCGAACGGCATAACGCTCGACAGAAGCACGGCCTCGATAACGACATCTGGCACCGTAGCCCTCACAGCCACAACAGAACCCGGTTCGGCAACTGTTTCATGGACTACGACCGACACAAGCGTCGCCACAGTGAATGCCGGCCTGGTGTCTGGCGTTGCCGCCGGCGTGGCGGTGATTACGGCAACCATTGTAGAAGACGGCGTGGTGTATTCCGCAAGCTGTATCGTTACCGTAACGTCAGGCTCGTAAGAACAATCTACTCTCATTGTTGACGGGGGGAAGGGGCGAGATGCCGCGGTCCGAAGCCGCCCTCCCGTACTTTAAAAACCAATCCCGATGAAACGCAACAGACAAGACAAAGACACAAAGACAACGGAGCAGAAGGTAGCCGACGCGCTGTTTCAGCGCCAGCAGGAGATAACCATTGGCAACCACACATATAATTTTCCACGCCCAAGCATGGCAACGCTTATAATGGCGAGTGAGGAGATTAGCAAACTGCCCAGCGTGAAGATTGACGAAAACGGCTCTGTGATAGTGGAGACGTTGAAAAACGCGCGGCACTACCGCAGTGTTGGCAAGATAATAGCAATATTGCTGACAGGTGCCAAGCGCCTGTTGCCCACACGGAACATCTTTCACAATTTCCGCACCCGTATCCGTTTGCGACGCATCACACGCGGGATAATGACCGACCTGACACCGGGCGAGGCCAAGGCGTTGATAGTGTCGCTTTTGGAGCAAATGCAATGCGCCGATTTTTTCGCCGTTACCACTTTCCTGCAAGGAATAAATATAACAAAACCGACAAGGAAAGTGGAGACCTCAACGACAGCCTCTGGGCAAGCATAGCCAGTTTCAGCAAGTGGTACAGAGTAAGTTTTGAGTATATTCTTTATGAGATGAGTTTTGAGAATTTTGTGATGTACAACAGCGTTGTGCCGAGCTACGACACCGACAGGGACAAGGGCAAGAAAGGGAACGACGACGGCAGGCGGCTGAACGCCGACGACCCGAAAAACAATAAAGAGATTATCGACTTTTTGAAAACAATACGGTGAAAAATGGCGGATGAATTTATACATATTGATGTTGATAGCGATAAAGCGAAAAAAAACATTGAAGAACTGCGACAGCTTTTCTCTAAGCTGGGCTTTTCTACGGATCAAGCAGGAGAAAGGCTCGACCATGTATTTGGGGAAGGAGCTGTCATAAAATTTGAAAAGATTTATCGCGGACTATATGTAAACGAAAAAACATTAAGAAGCCTCAACGACACTGCTCAAAGAGGGATAGACGGTAGCAAGCAGCGAATAGAGCAATTGGAGACGGAGCTGTCATTGACTGACGAGGCCGACAAAAAGAAAAGGGCTTTGTTGGAGCAAGAGAAAGACAGGATGGGAGTCAACCTTGAGATGCACAAAAAAATTGCCTCCGCCATCTATGAGCAAATGAAGGCTCAAAAAGAGTTGGAAGCGGAACTGCAAAGCAGTATAAACAAGCAAACGTATCAAGCCAACCCACAGGCAGGCGGTGTGCTAAATTCATTCAAAGAACTGAAAGCGCAGGCGGATGCCGCAGGGGTTATTTTTGATAACCTTGACGCAAGAACAACAAGGGCATTAAACCATATCAACGACGGAATAAATGTCAGCGCTGGAGATTTAAAAAAAATAATCAACGACAACAAAGAAACAATAAGACAACTTGAAGACGAACAAGACAAACTGGGGAAAGTGATAAGTGCCGCCGAGATGGACAAGGGCATAAAAGAGCAGGCGAAAAAACGCATTGATGTCATTAATGATGAAATTACCGCAAGAAAGAAGCTGGGAGAAGTTGTGGAAACCGCGCAGAAGCAGAAAGCCACCGGCAACGATGCAGAAACTGTCCGCATCAGAACACGCATAATGAACCTCAAGCAGGAAATTATGGAGTACCGCAATGCAGGAAAGGCAGGGTCTGAGTATTATCAAGGCCTCATAAAAGAAGTGCAGACCCTACAGGCCGCGCAACGCAAGCTCAACTCCGAATTGCAGCTGTTGAGTTCCGCACATCCAATGACGCAGAGCATAATAACGGGATTGCGTGGCATCAGCGGCGGTTTCGCTGCGGCGCAGGGTGCTATGGCCTTGTTCGGAAGCGAAAACAAAGACCTGCAAAAGGTGATGACCAAACTGCAAGCCCTGATGAGCATAACGATAGGTTTGCAGAGCGTGCAGGCGGCATTGGACAAGAGCTCCGCCATGGGGCTTGTCTTGCGTACCAAAGCGACCAACGCGCTGAACAAGGTAAAGGAGTTTTTCAATGTCCTCATGGGCAAGGAGACGGTGCTTGTAAACGCCAATACGAGGGCTACCATTGGCAATACAGCCGCCATTCAAACTAACAATGCAGCATTAACAAAACAAGTGTCTGGCTTGAGGGGAGCATGGGCTATGCTAAAAAACGGTATAAAAGGGTTAAAATTTAATCCGCTGATAGCGTTAGGTGCTGTTGCTGCCGGGATTGCATATAAAATGGTCAAATCAATAAAAAATGTAGTTAAGGCTAACGAAGAGTTTAAAAAAAGTGCTGCCGAAATATCGAAAGAACCGATCAGCCAATTAGAATTACTCTCTGCTAAATGGAAAAGGTTGAGTACATTAAAAGAACAGAAGCAATTTATTAAAGACAATAAAACTGCTTTCGATGAGCTGGGAGTGTCAATCAATAATGTAAGGGAAGCTCAAGATTTATTGGTAAAAAACAAGGATAAATACATACAATATCTTATTGATATAGCCACAGCACAGGCATATTTGAAGAAAAACGATGATTTGGCAATTAAGAGAGCCGAACAACTGTTGACGTTAAATCAATTAAAAAAAACAGAAAAGAAAGCAAGAGAAGCGAGGGATAAAGCAAGGTCTGAAGCAGCAAAAAACAGCCAAAAAAATGCAATAGCTGAATTATCAACGCCAATGAGAGGCGGTTTTGGTGGAGATGCTACGATGGGTGGGACTTCCACATCTGTATATAATGTCCAAGAACAATTTCTTAAATCCGCAACAGCAGATGTAAAGAAGGCTGAAAAAGCACTTGAAGAAACTGAAAAAGAGTTAGCTGAAAATACCAGAGCGGCATTAAATATTGAAGAAGGAGCTGAAAAAATGAAAAAAGAGGCTGGTTTTAAAGAATCAAAAAAAGATACCAAAACCAAGCAGAAGCAGGAGCAGAAGCAGGAGATAGAGCTCGAAAAACAGACCCTTGAAACTCGCATTGCATACTATAAACAATTCTACAAGGAACGACGCGAATTGCTTGATGAAGACAACATATCAGGGTTGAAAGTGTTTGACGATGCCGAAGTGAGTGTCGTGGGAGAGTTGTACGACAAACTTTTTGATGTAGAGAAAGCCGCACTTGAAAAACAAAAGGCGGAGTATGAGAAAACAGCCAATAAAACTATTACCGACGAGCAGGCCAAAGCCGAGAAAATGGCAGAGATAGAAGAATGGTACAGTGCGAAGTTGAAAAAGATAACGCAAGAACAGGACAGCAACAAATCGGCGCTTGGCGGGACGGCACAGGCGGCAACAGAGAAACTGTTTGCCGAAATGGTGTCGGGTGCAGACACGACAGAGAAGAAACTCGAATTGCTGAACACGCAGATTGGGGAACTCCAAAAGGCCGACGACCGCACCAACGCACAGAATAAATGGTTGAAATCGTTACAAAAACAAGCCAACGACCTCAACGCCGACATCGCCGCCAAGCGAAAGGCCGACCTCGAAAAACTTTTGCAGGAATACGGCGAATTTACCGACCGAAAACGCGAAATTGACAAGCAGTACGCCAACGACGTAGCACTTATCGACAAACAGCTGGAGCAGGCAAGGGAGAAAGGCAGCGAAGAGCAAATCGCAAGTCTGGAGCGGACGAAACAGACCATGACAGAGGGCTACCAAGCCGCAATTAAAAACCTCGGCTACAATTACATCCGCGGCTTTTTCACGAAAGCCTTCGACCCCAAGGCCAGCCTCAGAACGATTAAAAAGGCCTTGAAAGCCGTCAGCGACCTCGCCACGAAGGAAGTCCCCGATGAAGGCATTTTAAAACAATACGACCTCACACCCGAACAATGGGAGCAGATAAAAGAAAAAATCCAAGAAATTAAAGAGGAACTCGAAGACCTTGCGGAACAGAAAGAAGGCGGAACCATACAAGAAACCATTTTCGGGAAAGACATTGTCGGCAAGTTTAAGGAATTAAAGAAGGCCATGGAGATTGACCCCGAGACTGGCAAGATAAAAGACCTCGGCAAGGCGTTGGAGTCGGTGGCCGCAATAGGGCAGTTTGCCGGCGAACAAATAAGCAAGCTCGGCGAAGCCTTCTCACAATGGGGCGAGTTAACAGACAACAGCACACTAAGCGAATACGGGCAAGCATTGCAGGACTTCGGCACTGTGGTGAGCAGCACCGCCTCTGGCCTTGCCAGCGGCGGCGTTTACGGAGCAATAGCAGGCTTCGCCGGCGGCGTTTTTTCTGTTATACAAAACGACATGCAAAAATTCGCAGAAGAGGCAGAAAAACGTGCGGAAATAGAAGAGCGTACAAGCGAAGCGTTATCTGGATTTAAAGACAAAATCAGTGGCGTGTCCGATGCATTACAAAGCTTTGAGGACACGCTCGCATCACTAAATTATTTAGATTTTGACAAAGCCATCCTCGACCTAGAGCGAAGCTTTACGGAAAACAGGTACACAGATGGATGGGGAGAGGACAGTCTCCGAAGCTTGGTAGCTGCGACTTCTAAAGCTTTATTTAACACAGATCCTGACGGTTTGTCGGCATTAAAAAAATTTTTACAGCAATACGGCTACGACTACGAGCGTGATGTTTTTGATATTGTCGCCGAAGACGGGCAAGCAGATATTGAAGACCTCAAAAGGCGAGTAAATGAGATTTTGCGAAATATTTACAGCGGCTACAACGATGACATCGCACAAATCATTGATGAAATAAAAAACATGCAGGATGACCCGAACACAACGACCCTGCAAATATTCAACAAAGTCCTTGAGGCGAGACGCAAAAATCTGGAATTTATGCGTATGCAATTGCAGATGATGGAGACTGCCGGACTGGACACCACCGCCCTGCGTAACGAGATAGAACAGGAAGAACTCGCATTAAAAGAGAGCATATCTCAGATGGTCGGGGCTTTCGCAGGAATTGACGTGGCGGCGGTCGTCGATGATTGGATAAAAATTTTTGACGAGTTCGGAACGAGCGGACAGACCGCGATGGACAAGATAAACCAGAGCGTGGACAATATGGTCGCCAATATGCTAAAACAAAGGCTCGTAGTCAAAAAATTGCAGGAGGAAATCGACAATATCTGGTCTGCCGCAGACCGAGACGACGACGGCCAGCTTACCGAAGATGAGATGGAAGAAGCAATCGACAGCACACGCAACGCCGCCGAAGCCGCCCGAAGATATTACGAGCAACTCCAGCAGGCACTCGCCGAAAGGGGCATCAGTTTAGACGAAACTACAGGCAACAGTTTTTCCTCCGCCGTCAAGGGCGTGAGCGAGGAGACGGCGGGCATTATAGCGGGGCAGATGAACGCAATACGTGTCCACCAAATAGAGATACAAGACATATTGCAGAACAACATCGCCGGCAACATTCAGATTATCGCCGACAACTCGCGCTATTTGCAGGTGCTGCCGCAGATGAACGACCGCTTGGGGCGTGTGGAGACGGCTATAAACAACAATTATCAGCAAAGAATAGGGTCAGGAGTTTAAAGTTATGAGACATATTTTTTTCATATTATGTGTTTTATTGTCTGTTATTTTTGCGGGCTGTTCCGTTGAGCAACGTTGCCAGCGGCGGCTCGTTTTTTTGGAAAACAACTGCCCCGACTGTTTCACAACCGCGACAGTACGGGACACCATCATACGCGAGGGCTGGCGGCACGATACGGCTTTTATTATCCATTCTCTCACCGACACCGTGGCGGACACCTTTGTCTTGGAGCGTGAGCGTGTCAGTGTGCGCATTATCCGCACCTGCGACACATTGCTTGTTACCGCCGATGTTCTTGCGGACACCATATACATAGAGCGACAGGTGGCAGTCCCCACCCACGTCAAGACAGTCGAAAAAGGGCGTTGGCTGTGGCGGCTGCTCCTCGTTCTGTGTGCCATATCGGGTATCATCATAGTGGCGCGATGGATAAACAAACGTTTTTAAGGCATTACAGAGGCGAAAACCTAACACAAATATAATTTATCAACCAACAAACAAAAACACGTCAAACAAGCTAAAAACACACAAAAACGATGGAATGGAGCACAATTTTAATGGCGCTGTTGTCGGGTACGAGTATCGGGGGCATTGTTGAGGCTATCCGCTACCGGCAAATGAACAAACAGATGAAAGAAAACGAGGCTATACAAAGCACCGTGGAGACGCAGGAAAAGGAAATAAACCTTGCCAACCTCTACAAGGAGGAGATGCTGAAACTCTTCGAGCAGATGAAACAGAACCAGTCGGAGAACGTGGGAAACCAGAAAGAGATGATTGAGCAGCTGACCAACCTCGACAAACGCCTTGACGGAATGGAAGAGCGCATGGCTGTTGTTGAGCAGAAAGTCAAAGGCATCGACGAAAGCACGTCCAACCTCGTGGAGTTCAGCAACGGAGAGTTCAAAGCGTTTATGGACAAAAAGAAAAAGGCAAAGAAATGACAAGCACACTCACGGCGGACGATTTCCGCGCACTTGGATTTGTGGACAATGCCTTTTGGAAGGATGTAACGTCCGAAATCCACCTTATCACCAATCCCGACGCCGACAGTGCAATTCGGGTAAGGGAGAGCGGCTTTGAGGGTTGCCGTTGGTATGTGGAGGTGGAGACTTTCGGCAAGCGCCACCGATGGAACGCCACCGGACACATCAACACCCTTGCCGAGCTGAACCGAATGCTTGACTTTTGCGAACTGAAACATTTTTGATTATGGATTACGACGAACTGACACTTTGGGCAATATGAAAATAACAGACGTAAAGATAGGCGATGTTGAACTTTATAAATAAAAGCGTTATGGAACTGCAAAGCAAATATTTTACATTGAAAGAGATGCTTGCCAGCGAGACGGCGAGGACAAAGGGCATTGACAACACTCCGACATGGGTGGTGGTGCGGAACCTCAACGGGCTTGTGGTGAACCTTTTAGACCCGATAAGGGAGTTATACGGCAAACCGCTGTACATCAACAGCGGCTACCGCTGTCCGAAACTCAACAAGGCTGTTGGCGGGGTGGCAAACTCCGAGCACCAATACGGCTATGCCGCCGATATAGACACACGCAAAGGCACAGCGGAGAACATCAGGCTGTTCAACCTCATAAAAGCAAGCGGACTTAAATTCACGCAACTTATAGACGAGAAACGGGGGCAATGGGTGCATGTGAGCTATAACGCCTCTAATCTGAAATGCCAAGCTTTTAAACTGTAACCGATATGGCAGAGCTTAATTACTACATATACAACACGGCGGATGGCACGTTGGACAATTTCAAGGATTACAGCGTGTTTGTGTCGGGGAGCAAGGGGCTGACGGATTTGCCGAAAGCCAAAACGCCTCTCACCGTTGACTGGCCAGACCGCAGCGGAAAGTATATCGACACTGTGGGCATGGTGTACCAGCCACGTGAGATAACGCTTGACTGCTTTGTCATCGCCGGCGGATACACCGACTTTGTCCGCAAATGCGACAATTTCACACGCCTTTTCCGCAACAATGCGGGGTCGTTGAACTACATACGCCTAACGTTGGACAACACTATGGCGGGGACTTTGCACCTGTTTGTTTATCTCAACGGCGGCATTGCTTTCAACAAGAATTGGAACGAGGTGAAGATGTTCGGAACATTCTCGCTTAAGCTCACCGAACCCGAACCTATCGGAAAGGCGGTGTGCTACGAGGTGCGGCAGGGCAGCGCCATAACGGCAACGGTGGACAACGGCACACACCTTTTCCGCTACTGCCTTATGAAAGAGCTGACCAACGACACCTCCACCATCGCATGGACTTACAACCAGTTCGGCTCACAGAATATCACCATTGAGAACACCAACGGCGACATCAGCCGTCAGTGGCTGGTGGTTTTCGGCGACAATATAACCTACTCCGACCAATGACGAACAACAGCGACATATTAGGTTTCTATAAACGCGCCACGGGCAGTTTTGTCCGTTGGAACAGCAACGACCCCGCCACATTGCGGCAGATAACCAGCTGCAAGCACGATGTGCAATATATGGCCAGCGACACCATCACCGTTGAGGTGGACAGCGTGGCGAAGATAAACGACATCGAGGTGGGCGACTACATGAGGCACGGCGGCGCGACTTTCCGACTGAACCAGAGCCCGGCAATCAGCAAAACAGGTGAGCGAAAACTGCGCTACACATTTGTTTTCGAGAGCGTGAAGTATGAGCTAATCAACGCCATGTTCATACTTCCGGCAAACGAGGTGGTAACGGACGATTTCACAGGCACGATGTTTGAGCTTCTGAAACTGATTGTCAGCAACGCCTGCCGCGTTTTCGGAACAGGCACATGGCAACTGCCATTGAACGGCACGGCATGGGCAGGCACAGCCACGCTCCCCACCGAGGCAAAGACTGTGAGCTACGACAACCAAAACTGCCTCTACGTTTTGCAGAATATCTGTGAGGAATGGAGCAAGGAATCCAACACCTACGAATATAACATCACCGAAGACCCCGGCACGGGAGTGAAAACGATAGACATTGTCGTTTACGAGAAAAACACCGACTACATCGGCATCGGCACTAACAGAGACCCGTTCCAATACGGCGCCGGCAAAGGCCTCTACGAGATAGAGCGCACAGCCAGCAACAGCGACAGCATCGTAACGCGCCTTTTCGCCTTTGGAAGTAGCGACAACCTGCCGACACGATACTTTGCCACAAGGCTCGGACTCGCGAAAGCGAGGGGAACAGGCACAGTCGGCGACAAGGCACTCTCCTACGTGGAGACCTACACCCAAAACGGGCAGACGATAACACCAATAAACACCTACGGCCTCAGGGAGGGCGTTGCCAATTTTGACGACATAAAACCACACGCCACCTACCACGCAAGACAGGTGTCCGGCATCACCACCTCGCAGTTTTACGTTTATATTGCCACAGGCACGACCGAACCGGCGGCCTTTGATTTGAACGCGAAATGGAAGCATTACAACGCAGACAGTGGGGCAGATTATACCGAATATTTGAAATATCGCAATTTGGCGGACAACACCAACGTCCTACAGAGCTACGAGACCAACGTGGCCGACACATACAAGTATATCAGCACAGGAGAGACCCCGTCCATAACATTCAACAGCGGCGACATGGCAGGGCAGACTTACAAAATCAAGGCCGCCACCACGGGCGTGGAATACAACCACAGCCTGCTCCGCATAACACTGCTCACCAACGATGAAGAAAACGCCTTTGACCCCAGCACAGGAACGACCCAGCCGCACTACTACACCCCCAACAGCCAGCTCCAGCCAGCCACGGGCGACGCCTTCGTTTTCACGGGAATAAACCTGCCATGGAGCTTTGTCGCACAGGCCGAGCAGGAACTGAAGACGCTGGCAGACGAAAAATTTGAAGAGGTCAGCCAGCCCAAGGCGGCCTACAAGATTAAAATCGCAAACGATTTTATTCTCGAAACATACGGCATCCACAACGCAGATATAATCACCACGGGCAAGTACCTCCGAATAACAGACGCCGACATCGGGCTCACAGACAAGAAAATCCGCATAACGCAGTACTCCCGCGATTTGATAAAGGGCTACGAGTACGACATCACCGTCTCCGACTTCGCCCCCAAGCCACGAACCAGCCTCCTGCAAGCATACCGGGGGCAGCAGGCAAGCACTGCGACACCCACAGCGGGAACGACCATCGGCGGCACACCCAGCCTCACCGAAGGCGTAACCCTCGACATGGAGTTCACGGCCAGCAACAACGCAAGCAAACTCGACTTCTACGCAATAGACACGGGAATGAACGTCGGCACATTGCAGGACACGGGCAAGGGGATGCGGTGGCTCATTGCCAACGGCAGCGCACAGCTCACGCAGGACACGGCGTATTATATTTATATCAGCCTCAACAAGGGCGTACCCAGCACGGGCAGCGTTTACGTCCGCCCGTGGCAGCAAGCCGGAACGATACAAGGCGAGCTCGCGGAAAAAAACAACACCTACCTCGTCCTTGCCGGGAAAATATCGGCCCGGGCATACAGCGCAACCACCGCCACCCAGCCCTACCGCACGGTGGAGATGTACATCGGACGGGCCTTGAACCAAGCGCGGCAATTCATCGGCACGCAAATCGGCGACGCGGACGGCAACGTGGCAATTAAACTCGGCACGGGGCTGGCGGCTGTTGATTTGAAAAATCCCACAACGGGCTCGGCTTTCAGATTTAAAGCCGCCGGAGAATTAAAGATGATAAGAGCAGAGGTGGGCAACGACCCGGACGACGAGGACGCTACAAGCCCCATCGGGTGCTGGCGGGGCGACTTCGCAGAGGGCACGACCTACAACAACGGCGACCTTGTCCGTCTTTCAATACCCGGCGACCCCAACAACTACGCAACCTACCGCTGCCTCATTGACGGAACCACGACAGAACCGACAACCGAAGACCCCGGCTGGGCAGCGATGACACCGACAACGCCCAGCGGCGGGGGAACCACCGACTATAGCCAACTCTCCAACCAACCAACCTACGCCGACGGCACCACCAGCGGAACGTTTGTCGGACAAACCGACTTTAAGACGATAAATCAACAAAGCATTTTCGGAACGGGCGACATCGCAGTTAGCGGTGGCGGCGGCCTCGCTCTTACTATTGCAGGCCACACCCTCATCGCCGTAGCCATATCGCCGGCAACCGCCACAATAAGCAACCACACAATAACATTAACAACTTAGACGAAAAATGGCAACAAGAATCCGAGACTTCGACATCAACGGCACGGCGGCGGAGATTGAGACCAGCCAGCCCTGCGAGTACGTAACAGCGTCAGCCACCACCAGCGAGACCATCAACCCCAACGTGCTGTATGTTTTCCAAGGGGCAATCACAGACCTGACTATCAGCCTCAACGCCCCGGCGGACACCGACATCGTCAACGAATATCACTTTATATTTAAAACCAACACAGGGGCAACTATTAACTGGCCCACGGATGTGGCCGGGTTCGCAGGCGGCACCGCCCCGACATTGCAGGACAACACAACCTACGAGGTGAGCATCGTAGAGGGGATGGCAATTGTTATTGAATTTTGACAAAAAAAAAATCATGAACAGGCTACGAAGAAGAACAATGCTGACGCATGGCGGCAGTCCGACACCACCAATCCCCGATGGATGCGTTTTTTACGCACCTCTATCACAAACGGACACCTCCGACCACGTCAGCGGCACGACACCCGCACAACCGACAGGACAAGCCTCGTGGGACGCGACAGCCCAGATGTGGAGACTGACCGCGAGTGGGGCGAAGACAGGCGCATGGCATTACAACTTCCCCAATTTTATTTTAAATTTATACAGCCAAGACTGCACGGTGGTGCTGGACATGGCCGAGGAATTGGCGGACGGCAACAATTGGTTCACGCCAATAAAGGTCGGCAAATTTGACCTTAACACATACCCGGCCCAATTTTATCTCGCACACGTTTTTTTTTACAGCGACGCCACACCGAGGACAAACCTCGCGAGATACTCAACAATCTGGCACGCGGCAACCCAGCGGTGCGACAGCTATGTGAACGGCGCTCAGACGGACAGCGACAGACAAAGAAACCTGAGCACCGGCGACGTGGACTGTATCACCCTTTGTTTTTTGCCGGCGAACAACAGCATGTACCAAATTCTAATTAAAAATGTCTACATTTTCAACAGAGCGTTAACAGCCGCCGAAATTGCGGCACTTTGATTTTTTTATTATGATTTTGAAATATTACAAAAAAGGCAGCGAAAAACGATTTTTCGGCATTGAAAACGGCAAGGCAAGAACGACACTCCGTATCACAGGCCGGTGGGTGAGCAACCCATCAATCGGGCAACTCGAAGCAGACGGATGGCAGGAGACCACCCCACCCGACGCAGAGCCTGAGCCAGTACCCTCATACGCCGAAATGGTGGTCGCCAAGATACGCGAGCGGTACAGCTTAAATGACGAAATCGCAGCATTGAGGCAACGCGACACCAAGCCCGCCGAATTTGCAGCTTATAACTCCTACGTGGAGCAGTGCAAGGCAGAGGCGAGAGAATGGGCGGAGACGTTTTTGGAGGAGATTAAAAAATAACTCCACGGCTAAAACAATGAGGGCATGACCTATTTTGAAACGCTGTACCACCGCACGGTGTCGGCGATAGAGGATAACGTGCCTTTGGCAGAAGGCTGGCTGCAGAGCCACAGCTACGAGGCCACAATGGCAATGTTGTTACGACCATTGCCATTGCCAAACAGATTACCATTGCCCAAAGCAGCGAGAAAAACGATAGCCCACAGAGGGTTGTTCCATATGCCGTTCATCCCACCACCGTTCATAGCCATCATGGTAGCGAGGTCGTTGTTACTTCCGCCACCATCTACAAGATAAGATTTGATTGATTCCATTTTTGCAATTGATTTTATGCAATTGATTTTAAAGGTTTTACATTGAGTTGATTGTGTAACGTTACAATTGCAAAAGTACGGGCGTTTGAGAACGTGGCAAAATAATTTGTGTCCCAGTTTACGCCCAGTTTGTGCCCATGGGGGAAAGGGAAAAGCAAAAAAAAACAGGAGAAAACAATATATATAGTATTTAAAAAAAAGAGAGCTCCTCAAAAAAAGGGGAATTTTAGGGGAACGCTCACAGTAAAACACTGATTTACAGTGTTGGATAGCGGAAAGAGAGGGATTCGAACCCCCGGACCCGTGAAGGTCAACGGTTTTCAAGACCGCCGCATTCGACCACTCTGCCATCTTTCCAACTGCAAAGATACAATTTTTTTGCGAAACAGCAAAAAAAAACGAACCTTCACAATGCAATACACACTAAATCAAAACATTGCAAAACAGCAGTTTTTGTTCCCAAAAATCAAAACATCATTTTCTTTACGGCGAAAAAAAACAAAATTCCACCACCAACGTTATCAACAATGCAACGTTTATGAAAACAACATTGCCACAGCACACAAACAAAATAAACTGCGTATCTTTGCAAATCGGTTTGAACCACAAACAAACATCAACCCCATGAACAGAAAAATCGTTTCAATAGCCTTGATAACAGGGATTTCGCTTACCACAGCCTTTGCCCAGAAGCTGTCGGACACCGAGCGCACGCTAATCGTTGACGAGCTGCAGAACAGCATCAAAAACCTGTCGCAGTTCCGCTACGATGCCCCCGAGCTGCTTGTCGTTTACAACTCGCAACTTGCCGAGGCCGAAAAACTCGTGAAACGCCACAAGAACCATCGCGACGACACCCAAGTTTTCGACAGCTGGTACACGCTGAAAAACCTTGCCGAACACAGTCACCAGATGCTCGACTTTTTGATGCCCCGTGCCGCCGACCTCACCTACCGTCAGGGTATTATGCGACTGAAAACCAACGACACAGAACGCGCCACCGCACTTTTCAACAAAGCCATCACCCTCGACCCCAAACACATACCCTCGCACTACCAGCTGGCAAAACTCGACATAGACAGCATGCATCTGGCACGCGGCGGCCAACGCCTCAACAGCATCATTACCGACATGGACCCCGATCCCGACCAAAAAACCATGGTTTACAACCTTTTACACTACACATACAACAAAAACCACCTCTACGCCATCAGTCTTGCCAGCCAAGGCAAGCACGCACGTGCCATGGAGGTGTACAATGAGCTGGAGAAATTCTGCCAAACCGACACCATGAACATCTGCAACGACGAGGAACTGGAAAAATCCATAGCCCGCAGCAAACACCAAATTTACAGCGACCACCTGAAAATAGCCAAAAAATCGCTCAAAAACGGCAGAAACACCGTGGCCGAGAACTTTGCAGTGATAGCCTACGAATACTACGCCGAAAACAAGGAGGCCATTCAGGGCGACGCCGATTTCAAAGACATCATCCGACAGATAGCCAACAACTACATTGCCGAAGCCAAACAGCTCGAAGGCGACCGCAAAGCAGCACTGTACCAAGAATATCTCGACAAAGCCAAAATTCTGACACAGTTCCTCGAAAGCTACGAGCGCGACGACCTGAAAACACAGCTGGCCAAACTGGAACCCCTAAAATCCAAGCTGCAACAAAAGCAGGAGGCCATCGAGGAAAACGCCAAGGACACATCCTACGCCGACCGCTACAGCAACTACTCCGACGGCAACGACGACAAATCGCCCGAAGATGTGCAAAACGACATTGCCGACATAGAACAGAAATATGTGAACGAAAAGACAAAGACCATAGCCTCGACGAACACATCAATAAGCAAAGCCGTTGACGAAAAATTCTACGAAACCCGCTCGCTGCTTTCGGTAAACAGCTTCGAAAAAGCTCTCGAAGTGCTCGAAAAGGCCAACCAGCTGGCCAAGATAGAAACCGACAAGGCCGGAGTGGAGGAGATGTACCGCCAAGCCATACGCGAAATATCGGCCAAACGCATGTCCGCCGCCGAATATGCCGTGTGGCAGGGCAACACCAAGCAGGCCGACAGCCTCGTAAACCTCACCAACGACCTGATTCACAGCTATAATATGGAACGCGACACCGTGGTTGTTCGCATTATGAACTCCTACCTCGGAGCTCTGGACCAGAAAGTGTGCAGCAACCGTCAGGACCAGCTCAACACCTACGTGCTCAACCTGCTCGACTGCATAAAACGCAGCGACTACTACAATGCCGAAGCATACGTGCGCGAAGCCCTTGCCGTGCCCGAAACACGCACTTGCAAACTGGACAAAACCAAACTGAAAGCTCTGATGAAACAGATAGAAAAACCTCTGGAATACATCGATCGCCTCGACAACGCACAAACCCTGCTCCGCTCCGGCGACACCGCCAGCTACCTGCAACAGTACGGCACACTCGAAACAATGTACAACATGTACGACCTTGAGTCGGTGGGCGTGAACCACACACCACTGCGACAGATACTGAACAGCATCAACGACGCCGACGTATCGCTCCAAGCCATCGAAATACTGGTACGGCACAAGGACTACATGGTGGCCCTCGAAGCCCTTGGCTCGCTCAAGGACATGGGATTCAAAGATTCGGAAACAAAAAAAGTTCAACAACGCATAGGCAAACTGATGGCTTACGACATGAACAAACAAAACTACAGCCTTGCCGACGCCGTGGACACCATCGACAAATACGCCTCCGACAAATGGTACGCCACCTTTGCCAAAGAGTTCAAAAAAGAGATGAAAAACTACTCGCGCCAAAGCCGATAATTTCAGCAGCAACAAACACACCCGTTCTTTTGAAATGAAAAAAAAGTAATAGCAACAGCCGTTTTGTCGGCAATGATTTTGCTTGCCTGCAACGGTAATCAGCAAAACAACGCACAAATTCACGAAGAGCCGCCAATGACCTACGAGCTGCCTCCCGGCACAACGTCCGACGCCAGCCTTTCGGCACTGAACATCGTAGAGCAAGAGCTTGTGGGCAATTGGAGAATAACTTCAACTGAGTCAAACTCTTGCGCCGAAGGCGATGTGTGGGAGTTTAAATCCGACAAGACAATAACTATGCACTACCCAACAGGCGAACCTGCCACACTTATTTTCAAAGTAGAAAACGATTACGAACTATTCCTGTACAATGAATACGGCTATTCCCAAAAATTAGAAATTGACATATTACACAACAGCAACCTAATACTCAAAGAAATAGAAACCAACAACTTAATACACTTCCTAAAAAACGCAAGTTAAAAAAATGGACATGCGGGCGGAAAAGCTGAGATAAAGCACTTGAAATATCTGTATAATTTACTGAAAAAAAATAGCGAAATGCGTCTCTTGTGGGCACAATTACCCCACCCCCAACCTTAATGAATATGCTATAAAAAATCTGGTCAATTAAGAATAAAAATGTAACTTTGCAGAGGCAAAAGTGCCAAGTCTGCGGGCGTGGTTTTACGGGTTCGCTCCGTTTCAAAGATGAAAATTGATTTTATAGAGCCCTCCTTAAATGGCATTTACAAATCCTCTCCGTTGGATTGGTTGTAAACGTTGTCGTAATAAAGCAAGATGCCGTAACTGCCGTACGATTCATCTATCATAAACCACACCTGCCGTTTCGAAACTCTCTCTATCAGCCAATCTATTGCCGCAATACCCATCTCTGTGTTCTGCTCATTTTCGCTCATAGCGTAAAATTCCACCTCCGAATACTTGGAAAAGACTTTATCATTCACATACTTACGAATACCCGTTGTGTCGCTGTCCGATTCGGCAATTTGATAAAACGAGGCTTGGAAACGCTTGTTGTACAATACAATTTCGTTCGACACATTCACATCGTTATCTATAATGTAATTGCCGGCAACATCCGTAGGCATATACTTTTTGTCATTATCCAAAAACTGTCGCACCAATGTGTTGAAACGGTTTTTTATGTCCCTTTCGCTCGTGTAGTTGGCATCTCGCACCATTATGCGATACACCTTATTTCTATTTGTAACCACACTGATGTACGACTTCCGTCCATTAAACTCTCCTTCCAAACGGTCCATCCGAGCGTTGTAGGTAAACCCTTTGGCTTTGAGTTTCTGAATCATGGCCGTTTTGGTTCCGTCTATGGGTATGCCCATAAATTTGGTAATGTCTTTCTGTTGTGCGAAAGTAGCCGTTGATATTATGACAGCCATTGCGGAAACCAACAATAAACCCTTAATTTTCATATCATTACAATTTCTAAAACGTTATCTTCACACTTGCTCCAAGCGTGTAGGCGGGTGCGCTCCAAGCCATCCCGTCGACACACTGAAGGCCGGGCTCAATTTCCCAGCTCTGTGACGCATGCCAACCGCGCCCGCTGTTGTACTCACGCACCACACGGCCTATCCGCACTTTGCCCACTGTATTCATTATCACTCCTGTGGCAAAGCTCACCCCAGCAGCCATAAGCAACACCCGCCCGTTGCGTTGCATTATTTCGTTGGCACCCTTGAAATGCCATACTGCTCCCAAACCGGCGGACAAAACTCCGGCCGTGATAAATGCCGAACCCGTGCCAACCAGCACGTAAGCCGAGTAGTACTTTTTGTACAAGTCGTTCCCGAACAGTATTTTTGTCTGTCCCAAATCGAGGCTGCCCCGTCCGATGCGCAGGTCGCGCCCCACCCTTTTTATTTTGTAACGCACCACCTCCGACGGGTCTGCTTTTTCTTGGACCTTGCCCAACGACGATGCGTTGGTTATCTGCTCCACCGCCGACATGGGGTATTCCAGCAGGTCGCCATCGGCGGTTTTCAGCGTTATGGTGTCGTTGCGCATCTCAATCAGGCCACCGCTCACCTTAGTCCCGTCTTTCAGATGCACAACACTTTGGGTAGCATTTTGGGCTTGGGTTGCACCGATGGCTATAAGCAGTGCTGTTGCCCACAAAAACAGAATTCTTTTCATAGCTTCTTTTCGTTTTTTTCAACTTGATATTATTAAGTTTTTGCTTGTGCCGATAGCCAAAGCCAAACGGATTTCTTAAAATTTGCATGGCAAAATCGACGCAACAAATTTACTATTTTTTTTCGACAATTGGCATTTTTTTCTGTTTTTCAAAAAAAAATGTTTTTTGTATTTTTGCTAAGCAAAGAAAAACAAGGAAATGCCGATCATCATTTTGGTAATATGCGTCTTAACCCTATTAGTGCCCTTTTGCGTAATCGCAATAAATAGCACTAACCCCGATTCGCCAAGGTGGATAAGGTATATCTTTCCCGACAAGGGCACTCGTGGCGAAATGGCTGTGGCGGCCATCCTCGAACAACTGCCGGAGGAATATCATGTGTTCAACGACATTTACATCCATAGCAGCGGTCGTTCTGTACAAATAGACCATGTCGTTATATCGCCATACGGCATTTTTTCAATAGAGACCAAGAATTACAACGGTTGGATATTTGGTGGCGAAAAATCCGAGTTTTGGACACAAAACTTATATGGCAAGAAATACAAATTCCGCAATCCAATAAAACAAAACCTTTCGCATGCCATTGCTTTGGCCAACGTGCTTCACGTATATCAAAGCCAAATCACCCCTTTGACAGTTTTTACAGGAAATGGCACACTAAAAACAAACACTTCCAGCGCTGTAATCTACGAAAATCGGCTTCGGAACGTGATTCTCGGCTTTGCCGAACCGATTTTTGCACCCAAAAGAGTGGATTCGCTCATAAACACCTTGACCGAATCCATCATTACCGACGAGAACAAAAAACAGCTACACATACAATCCGTCCGCAACACTATTTATCGCCAAAACCAGCTGTCCAGCCACGGACAATGCCCCCGTTGCTACGGCAGATTGGTGTGGCGCCAAGGCAAATACGGCGGTTTTTGGGGCTGCGAAAGCTATCCGCGGTGCCGGTTTACAAAAAGGTGATAATCTGATTGTTACAGTGCTTCCACTATAGGATAAGTATGAATAACGTCTTTGTAGGTTCCAACTTGGCGAAATTTCTTTCCTCTCGGCAGCTTTACTACTTGGTCATCGTAGAAATTTGCTGTAGTATTATACAGTACAACTTCCAATCCATACCATAAACCCAATTCATCTTTACCTACCGCAATTGCAATTCCATTTTCCAGAACATTTTTCACTTTGAAACTTTTATTAGACAGCACATCACCTGGTTCTTCGAAGAAATTTGCCGAACCGTTTAAATTATTAAACAGATTGTTTATCAGACCATTAGCCATTTCGTCTTCCTCGTAACCACCATCACCATCCATAAGTTGCACCACAGGAACAGTTTTGTGCAAAAAGTTATTTGCCTTATATTTATATATTCCAACTTGTCGGAAACACTTTCCTTTAGGTGCAACTACCTCCTGATTATCGTAAAAAGATTTGCCTTCTTCATCATAAAGTAGGAAAACGCTTAATATATCACGCTGACCTGTTGCAAGGGCAACACCGTCATCAAGCACCTGAAACACATTCATAGCTCTTTCAGCCACCACATCGCCAGGTTCATCAAAAAATTTAGGATTCGACTTGCTATTCATTATCATAGCAATAATAAATAACACAACGAATGTAAGAATTACACCTGATAAAACGCCCAATAAAAAAATCCATATTTTTTTCATCCTTGAATTGTTTTAATATTTATTTCGAAAAATTTCAGTCATACATCGGTCTATTGCATTGTTTATATCATCGGCTTCTGTTTCACCATAACCTTCACCAATAGCTACACAAATAACTTGATTGGTTTTAGCAGACAACAATTGTATCGTAACTTCTAATGAAGATCCAAGTCCATTTGGTCTTCGTCCGGTTTCACTATAATTAACTACAATTGTCTCACTCTCTATTTCCGGTTTTACAGATGGAACTCTAATAAACCCCCTTTTTATAAAATGCCCACTTATTATGGTTGCCGGGTCTGCACTCAAAGAGGATGTGTATCCCCAACCATTGTACACCCCGCCAGAAACAGAAGTCCTTGAGGCCGTCGGTGTTATATAGACATATTTGTATCCAGTCATTGAAGAATGCCTCGTCACTTGTGTTGGGTTCAAACTAACACATCCACAAACAGTTGACAACACAAATATTAGCAAAACTACTCTTATTTTTTTCATATTCCCATTTTTTTCCTTTTACAAATCCTCGCCGTTGGATTGGTTGTAAACGTTGTCGTAATAAAGCAAAATGCCATAGCTACCGTACGATTCGTCTATCATAAACCAAACAAGCCGTTTCGACACTTTATCTATCAGCCAGTCTATTGCCGCAATACCCCATTCGGTGTTTTGCTCTTCCTCGCTCATGGCGTAAAACTCAACCTCCGAATATTTCGAAAACACCCTATCATTCAAGTATTTGCGAGCACCTGTAGTATCGCTGTCCGATTCGGCAATTTGGTAAAACGAAGCTTCGAAACGTTTGTTGTACAAAACAATTTCGTTCGACACATTCACATCGTCGTCGATAATGTAATTGCCAACAACATCCGTAGGCATATACCTTTTGTTATTTTCCAAAAACTGCCGCACCAATGTGTTGAAACGGTTTTTAATGTTTCTTTCGCTCGAATAATTGGCATCTCGCACCACAATTCTATACACTTTGTTGCGGTTGGTAACCACGCTAATGTACGAATCCCTGCCGTTGAACTCTCCTTCCAAACGGTCCAGACGGGCATTGTAAGTAAAACCCTTGGCCTTCAGTTTCTGAATCATGGCCGTTTTGGTTCCGTCTATGGGTATGCCCATAAACTTGGTTACTTCGCGATTCTGCGCCTGCACCCCCATTGTCATCGCAATGGCCCATCCTAAAAGCAAAACCCTGATTTTCATACTATTACCATTTATTCAGCAATCTGCGCTTTTTGTTCGGACTGAATACGTTTGGCTTCCTGCAGGGCTTTGCCAACTTCCTCGTTTATAACCTGTTGCAGGTTTTCGGGCGTTGCCGTTACCACCCTCACGCTGCTCATTTGCACGCTGTCGGCACTGCCGAGCTGTTCGGCGACCTCTTTTTCAACCATCTGCTTAATTTCCTGAGTGTCTGGCGTTTGCTCCGCAGCACAACTTTTCTGGCACACGCAACAACGTCCCACGAAAAATCCAATCAAAAGTCCCGCAACCAGCGAAACCACTGCAATAACAACATTTTTCTTCATCGTTTTTTTATTTTATCATTTCCAAAATTCAACAAATAAATGCACACGCATCGTTTATTTTTTTTCGACGCGGCACGCCACGTATTGGGTTATTTTTACAGACGCGGCACTCCACGTCTCTACTTTTTTAATGCGACCTATAAAAAAACAACTCTCAACTCTCAACTCTCAATTCTTAACTACTAACTACTAACTCCCAATTCCGAATTCACCAGCATTTCCGCAGCTTTGTAGCCGCTAATTTTGTTGTCGAGTATATCCTTTTTGTACTGCTCAATATTCTGGCTAACGGCAGGACTGTTGTAGAAACGGTCTTTCAGCATACTGTCGATAGTTTCGTACAATATCCTTATGTTCTGTTCCTGCCGCTTGGCGTAGAAATATCCGTTGCCTTTGGTGAAGGTAACGTATTCCATCACGTTGTTCCAGAGTTCGTCTATTCCCAAGCCGCTATAGGCCGAACAGAGCTGCACTTTGGGAGTCCAGCCCGATTCGGGAGCGGGGAAAAGGTGCAGTGCGTTGCGGAACTGCGTGGCGGCCAGCTCCGACTTGGTGGGGTCTATGTCGGCTTTATTGATAGCAATCATGTCGGCCATCTCCATTATGCCGCGCTTGATGCCTTGCAGCTCGTCGCCGGTGTTGGCCAGTTGCAGCAGCAGAAAGAAATCCACCATCGAGTGTGCCACCACCTCGCTCTGCCCCACGCCCACAGTCTCTATTATCACCACGTCGAACCCCGCCGCCTCGCACAGCACTATTATCTCGCGCGTTTTGCGTGCCACGCCTCCGAGCGAGCCTGCGCTTGGTGAAGGACGTATGAAAGCCTTGGGGTCGGTGCTGAGCTGTTCCATGCGGGTCTTGTCGCCAAGAATGCTGCCGCCGCTGCGTTCGCTGCTGGGGTCGATGGCCAGTACCGCCACTTGGTGGTTGAGAGCGGTAAGTTTGGTGCCAAGTGCCTCTATAACAGTGCTTTTGCCAGCTCCGGGCACACCTGTTATGCCCAGCCTCACCGACTTGCCGGAGTATGGCAAACAGCGTTCCAACACTGTCTGGGCTTTTTCCTGATGTGCGGGCAGGGTGCTTTCTATCAGCGTTATGGCACGACTCAGCAAAGTGCGGTCGCCGTGCAGTATGCCGTCCACAAGCTCCTCCACGGTGAGCTCCTTGCGACGGTTGGCACGCACACGCTCCAAGTAGGTGCTGCTCACCTTTTCGGGCTGTTTTATGCCTTTCTGCACGCTCAGCGCCGACTCGTAGTCGAAATTGCTATGCAAATGCTTGTCTTCCATAACCGTTTGTCCGACAAAAGGTTATAAATTTTTATTGAAAATCGTTGCCGATGCCTGTGCCTTGGGGGTAATTACAAGGTCGTTGATACACACATGTTCGGGCAATGTTGCCACATAATATATGGTATCGGCGATGTCGGCTCCAGTCAGTGGTTCGTAGCCCTTGTAAACGTTGTCGGCACGCTGCTGGTCGCCTTTGAAACGCACCACCGAGAACTCAGTTTCCACAGCACCGGGAGCCACATTGGTTACCTTTATGCCATGTTTCACCATATCGATGCGCATGGCACGCGAAAGGCTGTCCACGGCGCTTTTGGTGGCGCAATACACGTTGCCGTTGGCGTATGCCTCCTTGCCGGCGATGGATGCGATGTTGAACACGTGTCCGGCGTTGTTTTTCACCATCCACGGCAGCACCTTGCGGCTAACGTACAGCAGGCCTTTCACATTGGTGTCTATCATACGTTCCCAGTCGTCAATATTGCCGTCCTGAATGGGCTCCAGACCCACGGCCAAACCGGCGTTGTTCACCAGAATGTCGATGTTTTTCCATCCACTGGGCAGACTGTCGAGGGCTTTGTCCACTGCCTCGCGGCTGCGCACGTCGAAATTGAGCAGCATCAGGTCTATCTTGTATTTGATAACAAGTTCTTCGCCCAAAGCCTCCAGTTTTTCCTTGCGACGTCCGGTAAGGATAAGGTTGTATCCGTTTTTGGCAAAAATTTCGGCAGTGGCGCGTCCAATGCCCGACGTGGCACCTGTTATGCAAACTATTTTACTCATATACTTCTAAATTTCAATTTGTTATTTATAAGAATACAGATTGTTATCTAAAAACAAAAATAAGATTTTTTTCCGAAAAAAGCAATTTCCCATACAAAAAAAAGCAATTCATCGTTATTAAAGGACTTTTTTTTGACACAACACTGCGATGGAAGAAATAGACAAAAATTTGGACATGCCCATAAACGATGCTACGGCACTTGACAACGGCCAATCGGAACACAACGCACCCTTTTTCGACGAATATGGCAACCGTTTGAGCACCAGCGGAAAAATACTGCTGTCGCTACCCGAAAACGCCTCGGGACACATAACCATTCCCGAAGGAATAGAGCACGTGACCGCCGACGCCTTCAAACGCTGTGGACTAATAACCGAAATCACAATCCCCACATCACTTAAAACTCTGCACCACAGCAATTTCCGCAAGCAAAACTCGCTACTGCGATTCCACGTAAGCCCCGACAATGTGTTCCTGCACACCGATGCCGGCGGCAAGGCCCTGTTCAACCAAGACTACACTTTTTTGTTTAAAGTGGCGTGCGACGTGGAAGAAATCCAGTTCCCGTTTGGCATAACAGCCATTGGCAACCACGCTTTTCAGGGATGTGCCAAGTTGCGCACCATTGCCATTCCCGACACCGTGAACATGCTCGGAGCCAGCGCTTTTGCCGACTGCACCAGCCTTTCCGACATTACCATCGGCACTGGCGTGAAAAAACTGCCCGGCTGGCTGTTCAAGCATTGCACGTCCCTGCAACACATAGCCATGCCCGACAGCCTTCGGCGTATTGGCACCGGAACTTTTGCCCAATGCACAAGCCTTGCCCAAATAACACTTCCGTCAGACCTGCAAGCCATCAACGACGAGGCTTTTATCGACTGCTCAAACCTCAGGCATATTTTCATTCCTCGTTGGGTAAAAGCCGTCGGCACAGCCGCTTTCGAAGGCTGTTCATCGCTATCGGCAATAGATGTGGACGACGACAACGCCAAGCTGAGCTCCGAGGGCGGATTGCTTTACAACAAATATCAGTCGCAACTGCTCAGGTGCCCCGAGAACGCAAGCTTCGAGGCGTTGCCCGAGCTGCTGTCGTCATTCGCAGACGCGGCTTTTTCGGGCTGCAAAAAGATAACAAAAATCGCCATCCCACAATACATAACATCGCTGCCAAAATACTGTTTCGCCTTCTGTGAAAATCTTGAAACTGTGGAACTTAACCAAAACCTGACACACATAGGACAATCGGCTTTTGAAGGATGTAAGCGACTGGAAAACATAACGTTGCCACAGTCAGTGAAAACAATAGGCGACTACGCCTTCGCCTACTGCGCATCGATAGAAGAGCTGACTCTGCCCGAAAACCTTACCGACATTGGTAGCGACGAAAGCAAGGAAAACATGCGTAGCGGATGCACTTTCTACGGATGCAAATCATTGAAACACATCGAAATACCCAACCGTATAGCCAACCTTGGCGAATATTGCTTCGGCAACTGCGAAAGTTTGGAAACCGTTTCGCTGCCATACATGATAGACTACATCTACAGCGACCTTTTTGCCGGCTGCCACGCACTGAAAGAGCTGGTTCTGGCCAATCCCTACACCAAATTCGACGATGGGGCGCTGCCCGACAACACTTCGGTGGTTTACAAGTGATTAAACCCCGAAAAAACACTGATTTGTTCCGAAAAAAAAATCATTTTTTCCCATATCAAGACAAAAAACGTCCCAGCGACCACCTTACCAAACAATTGAATATCAAACAACTACCACACATAATAAAAAAAAAAGGCAAAAAAAATCCACAATTCAAAAAAAAAGCGTATCTTTGCAAACTGATTTTAAAGAAGAAAAAAGATATAAAACAGACAAAACTTATTAAATAGTATGTATTTAACAGCAGAAAAGAAAAACGAATTCTTTGCAAAATACGGTAAAAACGAGAACGACACCGGTTCAATCGAAGCACAGGTAGCCCTGTTCACATACAGAATCCAACACCTTACAGAGCATGTGAAAGGAGCCAAGAAAGACCTCACCACAAAACGTGCACTGGTTCATATGGTAGGCAAACGCAGAAGGCTGCTCGACTATCTGAAAGAAAGAGACATTGAGCGTTACCGTAACATCATCAAAGAGCTCAACATCAGAAAATAGTTTTTCATATTTATTTGGTTATGGTTGAAGGCAATTAGAGTCCTAATTGCCTTTCTTCGTATTAAGAGACGAATAATTAAACAGGCATGCATGACGATTGTATGCCGTAAGTATAAACGTAGAGAAAAAACACACGATGAACATTATCAAAAAAACTATCGATATGGGTAACGGCAACGTTATCGAAATCGAGACTGGCAAACTTGCCAAACAGGCCGATGGTTCGGCAGTAGTACGAATGAACGACACCATGCTTCTGGCCACAGTTTGCGCCAAGAAAGAAGCTGGCGAGAACGTGGATTTCATGCCACTTACAGTAGAATACCAAGAAAAATACGCCGCCACCGGCCGTTTCCCCGGAGGTTTCTTCAAACGCGAAGCCCGTCCGTCGGAACACGAAATTCTCATTGCACGCCTTGTGGACCGCGCCCTGCGCCCACTCTTCCCCGACGATTTCCACGCCGAAGTGCAGGTACAGATAACCCTTATATCGTGCGACAGGGAGACAGCCCCCGACGCCCTCGCCGCCCTCGCAGCAGCATCGGCCCTGGCAGTGTCCGACATACCTTTCAACGGTCCCGTCAGCGAAGTGCGCGTGTCGTACCTCGACGGACAGTTTGTCATCAACACCCCGCTCTCGAAAATAGACAGCGCCGACCTCGACCTGATAGTGGCCGCCACCGACGAAAACATCATGATGGTGGAAGGCGAGATGAAAGAGGTCTCCGAAGACCTGATGCTCGAAGCCCTGAAAGCCGCCCACGAATCGATAAAACTGCAGTGCCGCGCACTTGCCGAACTCACCGTGGAGGCAGGCAAAACCGAAAAACGAGTTTACTGCCACGAAGAGAACGACCCCGAACTGAAAGAAGCCATGAACAAAGCCGTTTATCAGCAGTGCTACGACTTTGCAAAACAGGGCATCCCCAACAAACAGTTGCGTGCCGAAGGCTTCGACAAGATAAAAGCCGACTACGTGGAATCGCTCAACCTCAGCGAAGAGGAGCTGGCCGCCAAACAGTTTATGATAGACCGCTATTTCCACGACATAGAAAAAGAGGCCATGCGCGACATGGTGCTCAACGAACGCACACGCCTCGACGGCCGCAAACTAGACGAGATACGACCCATCTGGTGCGAAGTGGACTACCTGCCCTGCGCCCATGGCTCGGCAATATTCACCCGCGGCGAAACCCAGTCGCTGTCCACCGTTACCCTCGGCACCAAACTCGACGAACAGGTTATAGACGGCGCAGTTATCGAAGGCACCAAAAATTTCCTGCTGCACTACAACTTCCCCGGCTTTGCCACCGGCGAGGTGAAAGGCAACCGCGGCCTCAGCCGCCGCGAAGTGGGACACGGCAACCTTGCATGGCGTGCCCTCAAACACGTGATACCCACAGGCCCCGAAAACCCCTACACCATACGCGTGGTGTCCGACATACTCGAAAGCAACGGCTCGTCATCGATGGCTACCGTATGCGCCGGAACACTAGCCCTGATGGACGCCGGCGTTAAAATTTCCAAACCCGTTACCGGCATTGCCATGGGACTTATCTCCAAAGGCGACAAATGGGCAGTGCTCTCCGACATCCTCGGCGATGAGGACCACCTCGGCGACATGGACTTCAAAGTAACCGGCACCCGCGACGGCATCACCGCCTGCCAGATGGACATAAAAGTTGACGGACTCTCCTACGAGGTGCTCTCCAAAGCCCTTGCTCAGGCACACGCCGGACGCATGCACATAATGGACATAATCGAAGCCACCATAAGCAAACCCCGCGACGACTACAAACCCTTTGTTCCGCGCATTGTGCAGATACAGATACCAAAAGACTGCATCGGTGCCGTTATCGGCAAGGGTGGCGAAGTTATACAGAAAATCCAAGCCGAGACCAACACCGTCATCAACATCGAAGAAGACGGCAACTTCGGCATCGTGGATGTGGCTTCGAGCAACAAGGACGACATCGAGGCCGCCATCGAATGGATCAAAGGTATCTGCGCCGTTCCGGAAGTGGGCACCGTTTACCAAGGCACCGTTAAGAGTATCGTGGAATTCGGAGCTTTCATCGAGATACTCCCCGGCAAGGAAGGTCTGCTACACATTTCGGAATACGACTGGAAACGCAGCGACACCCTTGAAAACCTCGTTCACGAAGGCGACACCATTGAGGTGAAACTGCTGGAATACGACGACAAGAGCGGCAAGATGCGCCTTTCGCGCAAAGCCCTGCTGCCCAAACCCGAAGGCTACGTGGAACCCGAAAAAGGCCCGCGTCGCAACGGCGGCGACCGTCGTCCCCCACGCCGCGACGGCGACAGCAACCGTCCGCACCGCGACGGCGGCGAACGCAACCACCTCAACAGTGGCGGCAACCACAGAAGATAAAATAAATTCATTTTTATAAAGGAACGGGCGGGAGCATTTCTCGCCTGTTTTTTTTGACAATAAGCGCAACCTAAACATCGAAATTATCAACCATCGGCCACCAATTGATGGTCGATTACCCCACACAAAAAAAACTCTTGCATTTTTCGCAAAAAAATCGTATCTTTGCAGGTTGAATTGTCGTGTTACACTCAATGTCGACATATCGCAAACACCGACAAAACAACACTTTATATATACAACAACACAATAATAACACTTTATAAAACCAGCAATTACCATGGGAAGAGCGTTTGAATACCGCAAGGCAAGAAAACTGAAACGTTGGGGCAACATGGCCCGCACATTCACCAAAATAGGCAAAGAAATAGAGATGGCCGTGAAAGCCGGCGGCCCCGACCCAGCCAGCAACCTGCGCCTGCGCCTGCTTATGCAGACCGCCAAAAACGAAAGCATGCCCAAGGAAAATGTGGAACGCGCCATAAAACGCGCCATAAGCAAGGACACAAGCGACTACAAAGAGGTGGTTTACGACGGCAAAGGGCCTCACGGCATAGCCATTGTGGTGGAAACTGCTACCGACAACCCCACACGCACCGTGGCCAACGTGCGCGCCGCTTTTGTACGCGGAAAAGGCGAACTGGGAACCATGGGCATGAACGATTTCCTTTTCGAACGCAAATGTAGCTTCGTGGTGGCTTGGCACGACGGCATCGACATGGAGTCCCTCGAACTCGAACTTATCGACTGCGACATAGACGAGGTGTTCCGCGACGAAGACGAGATAATGATCTACGCCGATTTCAAAAACTACGGCGCCATATCCAAATATCTGGAAGATAACAGTTTGGAAATAAAGAGCTTTAAGTTTGAACGCATACCGCTAACCCTCCGAGAACTCACTCCCGAACAGCAGGAGGACGTTTACGGACTTATCGAACGTCTGGAAAACGACGACGATGTTACCAACGTTTTCCACAACATGGCCTGATGACGATACCGTATTAAATCCACCAACAACAACGCATTTACAATGGACGAACTCAACGAAAAAAAGAACCTCAATTTTCTTGAAGAGATAATAGAAAACGACCTTGCCAACGGCACACACAAAAGCATACTCACCCGTTTCCCGCCCGAGCCCAACGGCTACCTGCACATCGGACACGCCAAATCTATTTGCCTAAACTTCGGGCTGGCCAAGAAATATGGCGGAAAAACCAATCTTCGTTTCGACGACACCAACCCTGTTAAGGAGGATACCGAATATGTTGATTCAATAATGGAAGACGTGCGCTGGCTCGGCTTCGAATGGGCAAGCGTGCACTACGCCTCCGACTATTTCGACCAGCTGTACGAATGGGCCATAGAGCTGATAAAGAAAGGGTTGGCCTACGTTGACGACCAGACCCTCGACGAAATTCGCAAAAACCGCGGCACCGTAACATCGCCCGGAGTGGAAAGTCCCTACCGCAACCGCAGCGTGGAGGAAAACCTCGGTCTCTTCGAACGCATGAAAAACGGCGAGTTCCCCGACGGCTCCAAAGTGCTGCGCGCAAAAATAGACATGGCTCACCCCAACATGCAGTTCCGCGACCCCATAATGTACCGCATACTGCACGCCGAACACCACCGCACCGGCAACAAATGGAACATCTACCCCATGTACGACTACGCCCACGGACAGAGCGACTCCATCGAAAACATCACCCACTCCATCTGCACACTGGAGTTCGACATACACCGCCCGCTGTACGACTGGTTCATACAGCAGCTCGGCATATTCCCATCGCACCAGTACGAGTTTGCCCGCCTCAACATAAACTACACGGTGATGAGCAAACGTAAGTTGCTGCAATTGGTAAAAGAAGGCTATGTAAACGGCTGGGACGACCCGCGAATGCCAACCATCTGCGGTTTCCGCCGCCGCGGCTACACCCCCGAGGCAATACGCAGTTTCTGCGACCGCATAGGAGTAGCCAAACGCGACAACATCATCGACTACTCGCTGCTCGAATTCAGCCTGCGCGAACATCTGAACAAAGTGGCACCGCGTATGATGGCCGTGCTCAACCCCGTTAAGGTGGTGATAACCAACTATCCCGAAAATCAAGTGGAGATGCTCACCGCCATCAACAATCCCGAGGACGAGAGCGCCGGCACACGCCAAGTGCCGTTCAGCCGCGAGCTGTACATCGAACGCGACGACTTTATGGAAAATCCTCCAAAGAAATATTTCCGTCTGGCTCCCGGTCAGGAGGTGCGTCTGCGCTACGCCTATTTCGTTACTTGTCAGGAAGTTGTTAAAGACGCCGACGGCAACATCACCGAGATACGCTGCACCTACGACCCAGCCACCCGCGGAGGCGACGCTCCCGACGGACGCAAGGTGAAAGGCACCATACACTGGGTGTCGGCACAACACGCCATCGAGGCTGAAGTGCGACTTTTCGACCGCCTGTTCAAAGTCCCCGCCCCCGATGATGTGGAAGAAGGCCACACTTTCCTCGAAAACCTCAACCCCGACTCGCTTAAAGTACTGCAAAACTGCAAGTTGGAACCATCATTGGCCAACGTAAAACCTCTGGACAAAATGCAGTTCGAACGACTAGGTTATTTCTGCGTGGACAAAGACAGCACCACGGAACACTTGGTTTTCAACCGCACATGCACGCTGAAAGACAGCTGGGCAAAAATAAACAGCTAATTACAAACCATTTACAGCAATAAAATAAGATTTTTCTCGTTTTGTTTACTAACTTGAAAAATATTTGAACATGAAAAAAATAGCATTTCTTACTGTGATATTAGCAGCCTGCACCATATTTCAGGCCAACGCGCAAAAACTGTTCCCCTCGCAGGCCGACAACGGCAAATGGGGCTATGTCGACGAAGATGACGAATGGATAATTCCTCCGCGTTTCGACGACGCCCTCTACGAATCGGACGGCGGCATGTACGGTGTTAAACAGCGCGGTAAATGGGGCATGGCCGGATACCACGGCGAAATTTTGGTGGAAACAAAATACGACCAAGTGCAAACCTGCATCGACTACACAAAATATGTGTACCCCTACGTGCTCGGCGCCGTGCAAAAAGGCGGCAAATGGGCTTTCGTAACCATTCAGGGCGTGGAAGTCACCCCCTTCAAATACGACGAGGTGCGCATCCATGCCGGACAATACAGTTTCAAAATCCGTCAAGGCAACACCGAAATCCGCGGACATCTGGGACGCGATGTGGAAGAGCTTATAGACGAGGAACGCGAGCTGCCAGCACGCAAATAGCACCGCAACACGCTGACACACACCGAAATGCTGCTCGTTTACTGCAAAAAGGTTACCAACCGTGCCGGATATGTCTTCAACCTGATTTTCGAGACTATACTCGGCACCGAGTTCGAAATAACCTCCGACACCGACTTTTTTGCAAACTACAACGGCTCTAAAGTGTGCTACAACAGCACTAAATTTACCGACGACTGCATTTTTGTAAAATCGACGGAACTGCTTTTCCAACACTCCATCTATATTCCCGACACCTATTGTTTCGACTGGGATGGAGTGTCAGCCTTTTTCGACACAAACAACAGCGACGCCGACCTGCCGTTCGACATTTTCGCCGCAAGTTTCTACCTTGTTTCACGCTACGAGGAGTATCTTCCTTTCAAAGCCGACAGCATGGGCTGCTACGATGTTTCTAACAGCTTGGCTTTCAAAAACGGGTTCCTCGAAAAACCGGTTATCGACATCTGGGCATGGCGGTTGGCAGACGTTATACACAAAAAATTCCCCTTATGGGGGATGCCCAAACGGTATTTCAACTTCATCACCACTGTGAACATCGGGCAGGCATACAAATACAAACGCATCGGCATGCTCCGCACCATCTACGGCTATTTCCACGACGCCCTGAAACGCGACTGGCCTCATGTGAAACAGCGTACACAGGTGTTGCTAAACCTTCAGCCCGACCCCTACGACAACTACGAAACCATTGTAAATATTTCGGCACAATACAGCCACAAGCTGGTGTTCTGGGCGTTGATGTGCGACTATTCGCCATACGACCACAACATATCATACCGCAACCAGCACCTTCGCGATATGCTGAAAAACTTGGCCGATTTCGGAAAAGTGGGCATAGCCATGTCGTACGAATCGGAAGGCGAGCTGCAAACACAAACCGCTGAAACCGAGCGTCTTGCCGACATACTGCACAAGCCAGTGATACGCAGCCGTTTCAACAACCAAAAATTCATGCTGCCTTTGGACTACAAAAACCTGAACAAAATAGGAATTGAAAAGGATTTTTCGATGGGCTACCGCAACACTGTGGGCTTTCGGGCTGGCACCTGCACGCCATTCCATCTTTTCAACATCGACGCCGACAGGGAGTATCCTCTTCTGGTGTACCCTACCCCACTCCCCGAACCGCTGCTCTCATCGCACTCCGCCTCCGAAGCCGTTGAATTAACAAAAAAAGTGATTGCCGAAGTGGACGCCGTTGACGGAACTTTTGTAAATACTTGGAAATTAGATACATTGTCAAACCCCGACAAAATCCAAGCCTTTGAGGAAACTCTTGCTCTCTGCAAAAGCACAAAAGACAATAACCAACTAAAAAACAGATAGATATGATTATAGTAACCGGTGCCGCCGGATTTATTGCTTCCGCCCTTGTGGGCACCCTTAACCAACAGGGAATAACCGACATTGCAATTGTTGACGATTTTTCCAAAGAACAAAAATCAAACAACTGGAAATCAAAAAAACACACAACAAAAATAGACCGTTCGCAGTTTGTGGACTGGTTCGAGAAAAACGCACAACTCGTTGATTTTGTTTTCCATATCGGAGCCCGCACCGACACCACGGAGTTTGACTGGAACGTGTTTGTGAAACTGAATCTGGAATACACCAAAAGCATCTGGACGATATGTTCAAAACACGGCATACCAATGATTTACGCCTCGTCGGCTGCCACCTACGGCGACGGTTCGCTCGGCTATCGCGACAGCCACGACATTGTGGAGCAGCTGCAGCCGCTGAACCCCTACGGCCGGTCGAAAAACGAGTTCGACAAATGGGCACTGAAACAGACGCAGCAACCTCCGTTCTGGGCAGGACTTAAATTTTTCAACGTTTACGGGCCCAACGAATACCACAAAGGACGGATGGCATCGGTGATACTGCACACTTTCGAAACGGTTCGCAAAACGGGCAAAATGCAGCTCTTCCGTTCACACAACCCCAATTTCGAGGACGGCATGCAGCTTCGCGACTTTGTTTACGTGAAAGACGTGGTCTCGGTAATTCTGCACCTTTACCAAACCAAGCAACAGTGCGGACTTTACAACGTGGGCACCGGTCATGCGCAAAGTTTCCTCGACCTTGCCAACGCCACGTTCCACGCCATGGGGTTGCGGCCCAACATCGAATTTATCGACATGCCCCTTGACATACGCGACAAATACCAGTATTTCACCGAAGCGGACATCACAAAACTCCGCTCCTCCGGCTACGAAAAGCCCTTCCACAACCTGCGTCAAGGTGTTGCCGATTACGTAAAAAATTATCTGATACCAAACAAGTACATATAATGAACTACAAAAGCAAACTGCACGACATAAAAGCCTTTGTGTTTGATTTCGATGGAGTTATGACCGACGGTTCCGTTTGGACTATGTTCAATGGCGACACCGTTCGCGCCGGCAACATTAAGGATGGTTTTGCGTTACAATACGCCAAAAAGAAAGGCTACATCACCGCGGTACTTTCCGGAGCCACATCGCTTAGCATCTACAACCGTATGGTGGCCCTCGGCACCGCCCCCGACGACATTATGACTGGCTGCGCCGACAAAACAGTGGCATTCGAGAAATTCCTTAAAAGGCACAACCTATCCGAAAAACAGGTGCTGTACATGGGCGACGACCTGCCCGATTTCCACATCATGCAACGTGCCGGAGTGGCCACCTGTCCCTCCGACGCAGCCGAGGAGATAAAACAGATTGCCGACTACATTTCCATCCACCCAGGAGGCAAAGGCTGCGTGCGCGACGTTATAGAGCAGACCCTACGCCTGCACGGCAACTGGTTCCACCCCGACGCTGTGGTTTGGTAGCTATAGTCTTATCTTGACTACAGACACAAAAAGGGATGCTCTATTGGCATCCCCCTTTTCTTTTATACATTTTTGATTACAAACTACTTGGTTCCAGTGTGCCCGAACCCTCCAGCCCCCCGTTCGGAGTCGGAAAGGCTGTCGCACTGCTGCCACTGCACTGTTTCGTGTTTGGCGATAACAATTTGTGCTATGCGTTCGCCGTCAACCATTTCGAAATCCTCGTTGGAGAAATTTATAAGCAGCACACAAATCTCGCCACGGTAGTCGGCGTCGATGGTGCCCGGCGAATTGAGCACGGTGATACCCTTTTTCAATGCCAGACCGCTACGTGGGCGTATCTGAGCCTCGTAGCCTGCGGGCAGCTCAATAAAAAGGCCGGTTTTCACCAATTTGCGTTCCATAGGACGGATAACAATGCTGCCGTCGGGCAGAAAAGCCCTGAGGTCCATGCCTGCCGAAAGAGCCGTGCCGTAGTTTGGCAAAGGGTGGTGCGAGGTGTTTACTATACGTATTTCCATACGGGTTACTCGTTGTCGTTGCGTTTGCTGAGAATCTCGTCAATCATGCCATATTCGAGAGCTTCCTGCGAGGTCATCCAGTAGTCGCGGTCGCCATCGGCCCAAATTTTGTCGAAAGGCTGGCCGGAGTGTTTGGCAATTATTTCGTAGAGTTCATGCTTCAGTTTGCCAATTTCGCGGGCGGTTATCTCGATGTCGCTGGCCTGGCCTTCTGCGCCGCCAAGAGGCTGGTGTATAAGCACACGCGAGTGCGAGAGGGCAGCCCTGCGGCCTTTGGAGCCTGCGCAAAGCAGCACCGATGCCATGCTTGCCGCCAAGCCAGTGCACACTGTCTGTATTTCAGGGCTAATAAGCTGCATGGTGTCGTATATCCCCAAACCGGCATACACGGAGCCTCCCGGCGAGTTGATGTAGATGGTGATGTCGCGGCTGTTGTCCGACGATTCGAGGAAAAGCAGCTGTGCTTGGATAACGTTGGCAACGGTGTCGTCGATAGGCACGCCGAGGAAAATGATGCGGTCCATCATAAGGCGCGAAAACACGTCCATCTGTGCCACGTTGAGCTGACGTTCTTCTATAATGGTGGGGTTCAGGTAGTTGGTTACAACCGATGTGTATTTGTCGAAAGCCGTGCTGCTGATGCCACGGTGTTTTATTGCATATTTGCGGAATTCGTCCATTGGTGTGTATTTTATTTGTTTTTAATTGATATTTAATTGTCGTTCAACAGATTTGGGCGGCGTTGGCGAGTGCGTTGCACCGACTGTTCGTAGCGCCACTGCTCTATTTTTTCATGGTTGCCCGAAAGCAGAATGTCCGGCACTTTCCATCCGCGGAACTCCATGGGGCGCGTGTAGGCGGGAGGCGAGATGAGGTTGTTCTGGAACGAGTCGCTCAGGGCGGATGTTTCATCGTTCAGAACGCCGGGTATGAGTCGCGTTACGCTGTCCACGATAACGGCCGCCGCCAGCTCGCCGCCGGTAAGCACGTAGTCGCCTATCGAAATTTCGAGGGTGATGAAATGTTCGCGTATGCGTTCGTCTATGCCTTTGTAGTGTCCGCACAGTATCATCACGTTGTTGAGCATCGACAGACAGTTGCTACGTTGCTGCGAAAGCAACTCGCCGTCGGGTGCGGTATAAATTATTTCGTCGTAGGAGCGTTCCTTTTTCAGGTCGTCGATGCACAGAGCCACGGGTTCTATACCTATCACCATGCCTGCCCCACCGCCATAGGCGTAGTCGTCAACGCTGCCGTAGTTGTTCTGCGAATAGTCGTGAAGGTCGTGCAGATGTATCTCGGCAAGCTGTTTGTTCTGCGCTCTTTTCAGTATAGACTCCTGAAAAAAGGACGACAACATGTTGGGGAACAATGTTATAATGTCGAAACGCATAATAGGGGCTGCGAATTATATGATGATTGACAGGTGTTTGCTACCTCACTCGAATTTTCTGGCCGAGACGCAGTGTGCTTGTGCGGCGTATGCCGTTAAGTTGGCAGAGACGTTTCACCGAAGTGTGGTTGCGGGCTGCAATGGCACCGAGGGTGTCGCCTTTGCGGACGGTGTGGTATTTGCCACCCGAGCGCGAGCCGCGGGCCACCTGTGCGTTGCTGTTTTTGTGGCGGAACAGGCTGTTGTTCACTTCAAGGGTTTCGCTGACGAGTTTCTTGTCGACGAAATCCACCACGGCTTCGGGATTCATGGCGGAACCGAGGTATCGGGTTTCGAAATGCAGGTGGCTGCCAAAGCTGCGTCCGGTGTTGCCAACAAGGCCTATCTGTTCGCCGGCTTTCACTGTCTGTCCGCTTTTAACATCGATATGCGAGAGGTGTGCATAATAGGTTTCCAGCCCGTTGCCATGACGAATAACCACGAGGTTGCCATACGATTTGTTGCGTTTTGCCACACGCACTGTTCCGTTGAATGCGGCATATACCGGGGTGCCGGTGGGCATGGCAAGGTCGATGCCGTAGTGGAAACGGCGGCGACGCGGTCCAAAACGGGAGCTGATATGGTAGTCGGCCAATGGGCATACGAACTTTTCCTTATTGCCGTTGACGAGCTGAAGCAGTATCGAAGAGTCGGCGCTGAGGTTCAGCATGGAGGCGTAGTGGATGGCGTTGGTGTCGAAACTGGCATAAAGGATGTCGGCTTCGCTTTCGGCACCAGGGTCGGTTTCGTCGTCCTCTTTGCTTTCCAGACGTTCAAATATTTTCTTTTTCAGATAATGCTCGGTACGCTGACGGTGCGCTGTGTCAGTTTTCCGCACTGACGAAACCACCTGACGATCGGTGGAGGATGTGGCTGGCTGGTTGCTGCCCGATATTTTAGGCATTTCGACAGACACATTTTCCGATTCGTCGTCGAAATACATCACGTCTAAACCATTAACTTGATAAACAGAACGTTGTGCGGTTCCTTTGTTGGTTTGTGCGGTTGCGAAAGTAGCTGTCAGAACAGCGGCAGCGGCTATCAAAATCGTTTTTATCCTCATAAAAATCAACGTTTTGAAAAAGAAATTACTATTTTAATATACCAATTGCAGAAGGTGGAGGACCTTCCACAAAAACGTTTGCAAAGATAGCATTTTTTTTTGAAACCACCAAATTTCTTGCGCATTTTTTAATTTTTTGTTTATTTGCGGAAAAAATCGTATATTTGCAATTTTGTATTGTCCATAAAAAAACGAAATAAAATGAGAGCTTACAGACTGTTTGCAACTGTGATTGCGGCCGCTATCGTAGCCACTTCGTGCAACAACGACTTTTCGCCAAATGCCGAATGGCGCGAAACTATGGTTGTGTGCGGACTGCTGGACCAAGACGAGGACACGACATGGATTAGGGTGCAGAAATGTTTCCTCGGCGAGGGCGACATGCTTGCCATGACCTCCATTATGGACTCGTCGAACTATGCAGAAGGCGAGCTCAGCGTGCGCATGGTTGAATGGAACGCCGACTCGTTGGCCAACGGATTGCTGAAAAAGACTTCCGAGACTGGAAAAGTATTCGATTTTGAATACAAACTGCTGACCAACAAGGCCGAAGGCGGTTTTTACGCTCCAAACCAGCCCGTTTATTGCTGCAGAACCAAAAACCAGCTGAAAACAAACAAAGTGTACGAGCTACGGATACACAACAACAAAACCGGGACTGCGGTGAACGCCGAAACCTCGCTCATTGGCAACCTCGACGCCAACGCCATAAAAGTGAACAACAACTCCATCGGTGTTTTCACCTTTTCGCAAGGGAAAGCCGCCATCACATGGCCACGCACACAACGCGCACGAGTTTTCCAACCCATGCTCCGGTTCTACTACCGCAATGTGGACAGCGACTCCATGCTGCACGCCGACATACTTTTCACGATGAAAGAGGTCACCAACGAGTTGCAGCTATCCACACAACTGAGCCGCGCCACTTTCGGCAACGAGCTTTCCAAAGCCATTACCGACCACGAAACGCCAAAAATCATGGGCGACACCATAACCCTTTTCCTTTTTGCAGGCGACGAAAATTTCAAGATGTACCGCAGCATCTCTGCACCGCCCTCCACCATTGTGCAGGAAAGGGGCATTTACACCAACATCAACGGTGGGCTGGGCATTTTTGCCTCGAGGCGCACACACATAAAACGAGACCTCGAAGTGCCGCCAAACACCAGCGACGCCAACTATCGCGGCTATATCAAAAGCTTGGACATCGGTTTCTGACCTTGGCTAGCCCCGTTGAACACACTCTCCGGCGATGAAAAAAACACAACAAGAATCCACAGCCAAAAAAGTGCTGAAAATAGTCGGGAAAACCCTGCTGGGCATTTTCCTGACAATATATATTGTTGTGGCCCTTGCAAACTATTCAGTAGTGCAGTCGATAGCTGGCTCGTGGGCATCGTCGTACCTGTCGAAAGAAACGGGCGGCGAAATACACATCGGGTCGATAGGTATTGGCCTGCTGAACCATGTGCGTCTTCACAACGTGCTACTGTGCGCCCCCAACGGCGACACCATTTTCGACATCGAACGCATTTCGGTGGCCTTCGACGGAATTCCCATAAGTTCCGATGGGCTCAACCTGCGGCGTGTTTCGATACGCAACGGGTACTATTTCCTCGGCATCAACGAAGACGGCTTCAACCTGAAATTTCTTATCGACTATTTCAAATCCGAGAAAAAAGAGAAAAAAGTGCACAAGGATTTTGTGATACGCTCCAACAGCGTAAGCATACACAACCTGCGCTACAAGATGCACCTGAAAAACTGGGACGAACACCACCCCGAACACGGCATCAGCCCTAAAGACATGGACTATTCGGACATTGACATACGCATGCGCAACGTGCGTGTGCTCAACGACCACATCACCCTGAAAATGGAATCCATGACCGCCAAGGAACGCAGCGGGCTTCACCTGAAAAATTTTTCCGGCTTTGTGTATGTAACACCTTACGGGATAAGCGTTACCGACATGGATGTGGAAACCGACGCCTCGCACCTGATGGGCGACGTGATGCTGCGCTACAACGGCTGGCACGACATGGGCAACTACATAAGCAACGTTCACATGCTTGCCGATTTCAAAGAAGGCAGCGTGGGCAGCATACGCGACGCCGCCTACTGGGCCCCAGTGCTATGGCCCATGGACCAGAAGGTAGAACTTTCGGGACTCTTCTACGGTCCTGTGGCCGACATGCACGCAAACAACGTTTCGCTGGCTTTCGGCAAACAGACCCGACTCACCCTCAACGGTTACATCACCGGACTGGCCGACATCAAAAACACCATCATCAACGGACAGGTTACAGACATGACCACCTGTTTCGAAGACTGGCAGCAGATACGAATGCCAACCAGCACCAAAGCCGTACAAATTCCCCAAAAAATAGCCGCACTGATGCCTTTGCAGATAACCGAAGCGTCGCTTATAGGCACCATCGACGAATTTATGGCCACCGCACAGATGCAAACGCACGCCGGAGACATCGCCGCCGACGCCATAATGCAGAAAGACACCAAGACAAACGATTACCAATATGTGGGAAACATCAAATCCGACAACTTTGCATTGCACAGAGTTTTACCAAACAACTATGTTTCCTCGTTGGGGTTCGACGTTACACTGCAAGGCTCCGGACTCGACCCGGACAGCATACAGCTGCTGGGCAACGCCATAATGCACAACATAAGGATGCACACAAAAAACATAGACTATGCCGAGCTCAACGCCGAAATAAACGGCCGCTCGGTGGAAGCCGACCTGCATATCGAAGACCCCCTTGCCGAAGCCGCAATCTCGGCCGCTTTCGACCTTGGGCAGGGCACAAAGAACTATTCTGCCACGGCCAACATATCGTCCATAGACCTTGCCCAGCTGAAAATAATCAACACCGACAACCCTACGACAACCCTTTCGTCGCAGGCCACAATAAACCTGCAGGGCAGCACTTTCGACGAGCTGGTTGGCTCCATTGTGCTGAACAACACCACCCTGAGTCTGCCCGACCGAGACATAAAAATAGACCAGATTTCGGTGCTTTCACAAAATTTCGACAACTACAAAAACCTCTCCCTCGACTGCGACCTGCTTCGCTTTTCTGCAAAAGGATATTTCAAATACTCCGACTTCAAGACCGTGGCACAGAAATTATGCAACCTGTATGTGCCTGTTTACCACAATCCTTTCCACGGCACCACCGTCGACACCGACACCGCCGCCAAAGACCATGTCAACGACTTCAGCTTTGAGCTGGCATACATGGACTCGCTCAACACCCTTGGCAGCATTGTGCCCGGCCTGAGCATGGCAACCGGCACCACTCTGTCGGGACGATACGACGACGTGGAGCTTCTGCAGCTATGGCTACACTCCGACAGCGTACGCTACGGCTCGCTGGTGGCCAACAACATAAACATCGGCGGACGCGGCAACGGCTCGCAATACCTGTTGTCGGCCAACGCAGACAACCTACTGATGGGCTCCGCTGCATCGCTGCAAAACCTTGCCATAGGCATGGAAAGCTACAGCTCCGGCGCCAACCTAAACGTGGACTGGAACGACAAAAGCTCGCAACCCTCCCAAGGCGACCTCAACATCAACCTTCAGAGCAACCCACAATATAACATAGTAACGCTGCTCAACTCATCGTTTGCCGTGAATGGCGAACAGTGGAATGTGGCCGACCACAACCAAGTGACATACGGACCCCATCTGTTCACCGTGGACAACCTGCATGTAAAATCGCTGCAGCAATCGCTTTCGATAAACGGCTACGTGAGCCCCGACAGCACCGATGCCATCACCGTGGATTTCGACGAATTCGACATCAGCTCTTTCAACCTGCTGCTCGACGAGATTGGCCTTTCCATGACAGGCTCGCTCGACGGCAACATCGCCATTAAGGATTTCCACAAAACGATATACTACGACGCCAACATAGACATCGAGGACTGGCAGATAAACGACCGCGGCATGGGCAACGCCAAGATACTGTCGCGCTGGGACGCGGACAAAAAGAGGATTGGCGTGCTGCTGACCTCCGTAATGAGCGAGGACACCCTGGTGCGATACCCCATCAACATGAACGGATTTTACTATCCCGAAGACGACGGACGTCTCGATTTCCATGCGGCTTTCAACGGTTTCGACCTAAAATCGGTGGCACCCTACCTCAAATCGTTTTCGTCGCAGTTCGAAGGGGGACTGCACGGGACCTTCGCAGTAAACGGCACCCTGAAACAGCCACGCGTATCGGGCGAGGCAGTGTTCGAAAACGGACTGCTTAAATTGGACATGTTCAATACCGTGTACCGTTTTTCCGACACCTTGTTTTTCGAGAACAACCAGATTTTGCTGAAAGATTTCGAGTTCAACGACGCGTACAACAACACCGCCAAGATAAACGGCACCGTAAGCCACAACTATTTCAAGGACTTTGCCGTAGATGCCTCGCTGGTGTCGGACAACATCATGGTAATGAACACCACACCCAAAAACGCCGAATACTACTACGGCTCCGTTTTTGCCACCGTAAACGGCACAGTGAAAGGGCCGGTGAACAACCTCTCCGTTGTGGCCAACGCCACCACCAACCCAGGCAGCGCTTTCTCCATCCCACTTAGCGACAAACAACAAATTTCGGAACAGAATTTCATCAGGTTTATACCCAAGGAACGAAGAACCGGCACCGGCAACCGCCAAACCTCTAACAACATGCGCTACAAAGTGCTGGTGAACATTGCCGCCAACTCCAACGTAAGGCTGTCCATGCCAATGGATTTCAGTCAGCTCACCGCCATGGTGTCCGCCACCGGAAACGGCAACCTGCAACTGAACATCGCTTCGGGCAACAATTTCTCCATGTCCGGCGACTATATCATACAGTCGGGGTCGTTCAAGATTGATTTTCTGGACCTTATGTCGAGAGAGCTTACACTGGAGGAAGGCAGCTCGCTATCGTGGACCGGAAGCCCCACCAACGCCAACATCGACATAACCGGCGTTTACGCACAGCGTGTGAACATGACGTCGCTATATGCCGGACAAGAGTCGGTGGACCACACCTCCAAAACGGTGAACGTAGAAAGCATCATCGCCTTGAGCGGACAACTGCTCAACCCCACCATAAAATTCGATTTCCGTCTGCCAAACGCCGACCAATCCACCGAAGAGGAGGTGTTTGCCATAATAGACCGCACCAACGAGCGCGAGATGATTAACCAAACAGTGTCGCTGCTAACCATGAGCCAGTTCTATTCGCCTTCGACAAACTCAGGCTCGTTCAACCCTCTGTCGAGCGGGCTGGGCATAGCCGCCAACACGGTGAGCAGCGTGGTGTCGAGCATGGTGGAATTTGTTGACGTGAACATCAACTACAAAACGGGCGACGAGCTGATTACCAACCAACTGGACATAGACATCAGCAAAGAGTGGAAACGGTTCTATTTCGAAACCACCTTTGGAATAGGCGGCGACGCCCGCACCCTGAACCAGCTCGACGACGGCAGTGCCAGCACCATCATCGGCGATGTGCTGGTGGGATACAAAATCTCGCCAAATTTCCACCTTGTGGCCTTCAACCGCTCCAACGCCAACGACTATACCAAACAGGACATGCCCTACACACAAGGTGTGGGCATCAAATACAGCCACGATTTCGACACGTGGAAATCGCTGCTCACCCCAAAACGCAAAAAAACGGCCACAAAAAAAGCAAAGAAAAAATGACACTCCGGCCATTGAAAAAAATACTGGTCATACGTTTCAGCTCCATTGGCGACATAGTGCTTACAACACCCGTGGTGCGGTGCCTGAAAAACACTTTTCCCCAAGCCGAGATACATTTCCTAACGAAAAAAAAATTCGCGCAGGTGCTGGCCGGCAACCCATACATCGACAAGCTGCACCTGTTCGACGGCAATTTCGGCACCATGCTGGCACAGCTCCGCAACGAGCATTTCGACTTTGTGGCAGACCTGCACCACAACCTGCGATCACTGCGTTTCAAACTTGCCCTGCGATGCCCCTCGGCAACGTTCCCCAAACTGAACCTGAGAAAATGGTGGTACGTGCACACCAAACGGCTCGATGTGATGCCCAATATCCATATAGTGGACAGATATTTCGACGCCGTAAAAAAAATCGGCGTAAAAAACGACAACCTAGGCCTCGACTTTTTCACCACGCCAGAACCCGATTTTCATATCCCATTCGGCAACTACATAGCCATTGTGTGCGGAGCCACCTACACCACCAAACAGATTCCCCTACAGCTGATTTACAACATAACCCGTCGCGAGGTCTACAATTTCGTGCTTTTGGGCGACAAATCGGACGGCGAACGTTTAGACGCACTCCCTCTGCCCTTTGGCGACAACGTTTTCAACGCCTGCGGCAAAACCACACTTAACCAGTCGGCGCTGATGGTGAAAAACTCCGATGCAGTGATAACCTCCGACACGGGACTGATGCACATTGCCGCCGCCTTGGACAAAAAAACGGTGGCAGTGTGGGGCAACACCACCCCGCAGCTGGGAATGCACCCGTACATGCCGCAACACCCAGACTGTTTTGTGAACATCGAAACCGCAGGCTTGCCCTGCCGCCCCTGCTCCAAACTTGGCTACAACAAATGCCCCAAAGGCCATCTGAACTGCCTGAAATCCATCACCGCCGACGAAATTACGGCAGCACTGGAAAAACTTCTTGCAAAATAACAAACAACTGCAGACATGGAAAACCTCCCCACACCCACCACCACAACGGCAACAAAAAGCTTGGCGTTCATCGATTTGGAAACGGGGCTCACCGACGGCAAGGCTCACGACTTGGCTGCTTTCCGCGAACCGGATTTGCGCCTGCACACCAAATACAGAAAAGATTTTCTACAATTTGTTGAAAACGCCGAATTTATCTGCGGACACAACATCCTTTACCACGACCTGAAATATCTGCCCGAACTAACGTCCGACCAACACCATTTTATCGACACTCTTTTTCTGTCGCCGCTGCTATTCCCCAAAAAACCATACCACAAACTGCTGAAAGACGACAAGCTGCAGACCGATGATCTGAACAACCCTCTGAACGACTGCTTAAAAGCCCGCGACCTCTTTTTCGACGAGATAGGCGCTTTCAACGTCTTGCCACCCCTGCTGAAAGACATATACACCGCCCTGCTCAGCGACAAGCCCGAGTTCGAAGCCCTATTCAAATACGTGGAAATGGCACCACCGCCCAATTTCGACATAAGCCAATCGGTAAAACAGATGTTCGCCGACAGCCTCTGCCGCCACAGCCGCGTGGACCTGCTGACAAAGAAATATCCCGTTGAACTGGCCTACACACTTGCGCTGATATACGCCAACGACAGTTATTCCGTAACCCCTTCGTGGCTGCGGTACAACTATCCGCAGATAGAAAACGTGGTAAAACTGCTTTGCGGCACTCCATGTCATGCCAACGATTGCCCGTACTGCAACAGCAAATTGAACATCCACACAGGGCTACGCAACGTGTTCGGGCACGACAAGTTCCGCCTGTTCGACGGCGAGCCCATGCAAGAGATGGCCGTGCAGTCGGCAATGGACGGGGAGTCGCTGCTTGCCATTTTCCCCACAGGGGGCGGCAAATCGCTCACTTTCCAGCTGCCGGCAATAATGACAGGCCGTGCGGCACATGCGCTCACCGTGGTGATTTCGCCTTTGCAGTCGCTGATGAAAGACCAAGTGGACAACCTTTCGGCAAACGGGATAACCGAGGCAGTAACCATAAACGGCCTGCTGGACCCCGTAAGTCGCGCCGACGCCTTCGAGCGCGTGGAAAACGGCAGCGCCACACTGCTATACATATCGCCCGAAATGCTCCGCTCCAAAACCATCGAAAAACTTCTGATTTCGAGAAACATAGCCCGTTTTGTGATAGACGAGGCGCACTGCTTTTCTGCGTGGGGGCAGGATTTCAGAGTTGATTACCTGTACATAGGCGATTTCATACGCAAACTGCAGGAGAAAAAACAACACCCCAAACCTATTCCCGTATCGTGTTTCACTGCCACCGCCAAGCAGAAGGTAATCTCCGACATACGCGACTACTTCGACCGCAAACTCGGACTAACCTTGCGGATTTTCGCCTCGTCGGCGGAACGCAAAAACCTGCACTACTCCGTTATTTACTCCGAAACCGAGGACGACAAATACTGCAAGTTGCGCGAACTGATGCTCGCGAACCCGTGCCCTACAATAATATATGTGTCGCGCACAAGAAAAACCGCCGAGCTGGCCATGAAACTCACTCGCGACGGGCTGAAAGCTCTTCCTTTCAACGGGCAGATGGAATCCAACAACAAAATCTCGAACCAGAACGCATTCATTGCCAACGAAGTGCGTGCCATCGTGGCAACCTCGGCATTCGGCATGGGGGTGGACAAAAAAGATGTGGGGCTGGTAATACATTACGACATATCGGACTCCCTTGAAAACTACGTGCAGGAGGCCGGGCGCGCCGGGCGCGACCCAAACACCTCGGCAAATTGCTACGTTCTCTACAGCGACCACGACCTCGACAAACATTTCATCCTGCTAAACCAGACCAAAGTGAGTATCAGCGAGATACAGCAAGTTTGGAGAGCAATAAAAAATTTCACCCGAAAACGCGACTACATCTGCTGCTCGCCACTGGAGATTGCACGTGAAGCCGGATGGAACGACGAAGTGTGCGACGTTGAAACTCGAGTAAAAACCTGCGTGGCAGCCCTCGATGAGGCCGGATATGTGAACCGAGGCAACAATGTGCCGCATGTCTTTGCCACTGGAATAATGGTGAAAAACATGGACGAGGCCCGCCTTAGGATAACCAAATCGCCGTATTTCTACAACGACAACGACCGACAAAACGCCGCAAGGATATTAAAATCGCTAATCTCCAAGAAATACACCTCCGGCTCTCCCGACGACGAGGCCGAGTCGCGGGTGGACTACCTTGCCGACCGACTCGGACTGAGCAAAGAAACTGTCATCAGAGCTGTCTCCGCCATGCGACAAGAGGGCATACTGGCCGACACAAACGACATGTCGGCTTTCATCGACACTTCCGAACAGCAATCGCAACGCATTTTTGAAAATGCTACCAAACTGGAACGGTTCGTCCTTTCGCACATTGCCGAACAGGAAACCGAGATTTCGTACAAGACATTAAACGAATTGGCACAAGGCAACGGCATCCCTTCCAACATAAAGAGTATCAAAACAATACTTTATTTCCTGTCGGTAAAATCGTACCTGCGCAAAAACGAACATCCGGGCAACGGCATCGTTAATGTATCTCTCACACAGCCTTTCGAACAAACCCTGCAAAAACACGACAAACGTGTGAATATCTGCAAGTTCATCATTGGCCAACTGCATGCCGAAGCCAAGAAAAACCCGAACACCGACCAGAAAAACTCACTTGTGCAATTCTCCCTAACCTCGCTGCTGAAAGGATACATCAACGAACAGGAAAACAAACTTTTCACAACCGAAAGCGAGTGCTCCATAGGCGACGTGGAAGATGCCCTGCTCTATCTCTCGAAAATTGGAGCGATGAAACTCGAAGGCGGTTTTCTGGTCTTCTACAATGCCATGGAAATACACCGCTTGACCGACACAAAACACAGTTACAAACGCGAGGACTACCGCCTGCTCGACGAATTTTACAAACAGAAAATCAGACAGATACACATTGTAGGCAAATACGCCAACCTTATGGTGAGCGACTACAACGCCGCACTGCAATACGTGCAGGATTATTTCCAGATGGATTTCAAGAAATTCATTGCCAAATATTTCGACGGCGACCAATTGGCCCAGATAGAAAAAAACATCACCCCCGCCAAATACAAGCAGCTGTTTGGCGAGCTCTCTGCCCAGCAGCGCAAAATCATCACCGACAAGGAGTCGAAATACATTGTGGTGGCCGCCGGGCCGGGCAGCGGCAAGACAAGGGTGCTGGTGCACAAACTGGCATCGCTGCTGCTGCTCGAAGACGTGAAACACGAGCAACTGCTTATGCTCACCTTCTCGCGTGCCGCCGCCACGGAGTTCAAACAGCGGCTGATGGAGCTCATCGGCAACGCCGCACATTTTGTGGAGATAAAGACTTTCCACGCCTTCTGTTTCGACATTCTGGGCAAAGTGGGCAATCTGGAAGACGCCGGCAACGTGGTGAAACGCGCCACCGAGATGATTGAAGCCGGCGAAGCCGAACAGGGTAAAATAAACCGCTCGGTGCTTGTTATCGACGAGGCTCAGGACATGGATGCCGATGAGCATGCACTTATTAGGGCACTGATGCGCAACAACGAGGAAATGCGCGTTATCGCTGTGGGCGACGACGACCAGAACATTTACCAGTTCCGCGGCTCCAACAGCATGCACATGCAGTCGTTTGTTACCGAAATGGGTGCCGTAAAATACGAAATGACAGAAAATTACAGAAGCCTCGGAGCGGTTGTCGATTTCTCCAACTGTTTTGTACAGCGCATTGCCAACCGCATGAAAATCCAGCCCAACACCGCCGTGCGCAGCGGCAATGGCGCCGTTGTCATAACACAATGCATATCGGCAAACCTCGAAGTGCCAGTGGCAGACACCATTGCGGCAACGTACCACGGCCAACACGCCTGCGTGATCACCCGCACCAATTTCGACGCCGCACAGATGGTGGGACAGCTCTCAAAAAAAGGCATACCCGCAAAACTCATACAGTCCACCGAAGGGTTCCGGTTCTGCAACTTGGCCGAAGTGCGCTTTTTCTTGAAAAATATCGACAGCAAACTACAAAGCCCCGTAATAAACGACGAACTATGGGAAAATGCCAAGCAACGGACTCTGGAAGTGTACAAAACGAGCTCATGCATCGAGTACATACGCCAGTTTATAGCCACTTTCGAATCCACCCACCGCACCAAATACCGCACCGACTTAGCCGACTTTGTATTCGAGTCGTCATTGGAAGATTTCTTCAACGAAAACCAGAGCACCATCCTCGTTTCCACCATACACAAGGCCAAGGGACGCGAGTTCGACACCGTTTATCTGTACGTTGAGGGCGATTACGGAAAAACCGACGAGGAGCTGAGAGCACTTTATGTGGGCATGACAAGAGCCCGGAACAATTTGTACATTCATTGCAACACCAATCTGTTTACTAACTTGGAGAAATCCAAGGCCGTTTTCAACTACGACCCCACCCCTTACCCCGACCCCGACGAAATAACCATTCAGCCCAAACTATCCGACGTGTTCCTTGACTTCTGCAAACCGCACAAAGAAAAAATATTGGGACTGGCAAGCGGCCGCAGACTTGGGTTCGACAATGGTTTCCTGCTAACCTCCGATGGGCAGAGAATAGCCTCGCTATCGAAAAGCCTGCGCGACGAACTTGCCGACTGGTACTCCAAAGGCTTCAACGTGGTGTCGGCAAAAGTGGCTTTCATCATAGCTTGGAAAGGCAAGGACGAACCCACCGATGCCGAAGAAACCGCCGTTGTGTTGCCATACCTTTTGCTCAGGCAAAACCGCAAATAAAACCACATCTCCAAACGCCTCTCAGCATTTTTTTTCGGACAAGCCTCTGCTCCAAATCCCAACAGCGGCCAAAACCAACTATTCTGCGATAAGGTGAATAGGGGCAAACAACCAAAATTCCGGAATAAAACACATTTAATAAAGAATCCCCAATTCCAAGCACTATATAACTGTTCCGAAGCCGTTATGGTGATGCTGTCGTTTGCCGATAACAGCATCATCGTTGCTTTAAAATCGCCGGTGTGCATTGACTTTTCCAGAAGCATCTCTGTTGATAACTTTGTTGAATAATATTCCTGCCAAAAAGAGCCGCCGATGAAAAAAAAGTGCATTTTTAAATAGTGTATATACACTATATTATTAACCAATTTATTGAGAGCTATGCCAATACCA